>MDTB01038496.1_pt1 | contig 20115 bp, 1 predicted proteins | sample 811161 | NCBI WGS metagenome assembly MDTB01 (sample SAMN05326650, study PRJNA326480) | marine metagenome | isolation source: seawater | place: Mediterranean Sea | collected 2009 | reverse complement strand
TTTCCCTGATACTGTATTAACTGCAAATGATGCGAAGGAGTTAGCCGCTGCATATCCACCCCAAGTATGCGGCGATGGTATCCGTGCTGAAAGTGAAAAATGCGATGATGGAAACAAAGATAGTGGAGATGGTTGCAGCCAAACATGCCAAATTGAAACGAATTATGTTTGTAAAGGTGGAAATTCTACTAAATTATCTGCAGATGATTGTACTCCAGGCACTTCGATGCTTCATGTTTCATTTGATACCGCTTCGTATGGTACTAATAGTAATATCGATACGACAAAGTATATAATTGAAAAATGGGACAAAGATAAAAGTTTGCCAAAATTACATGATAATGTACATGTAGATAATAATGGATATACAACGTATAAACGCGGTGCAACTAAGTTAGAAGTAGGAGCATCTTATGGCCGCGATGGAAATGGCCTATCTGTACGATTGCGTAACCCATGGCATTTGGAGGAGTACGCACCATCATCGAATCAACCAGCATTTATTACCCCAACTTCAGCATCGAGCGATTGGTCAGGGGGAACGATGTTGGACATCGATCTAAGTGCAAATAATTATCCAGTATATAAAATCAATGGCATAAACGAAGACCACTCTTTGTTAAAAGTTACTGTGACTTTTAAAGTTTTTACAAGAAGCGCTGCTCATTCATTTCAAATTATTGAAGTAGATAATGACGTTGGTTTTGCACACAGGGCAAAAGATACAACTACTACTGAATTTTTCGATACTTTAAAAAGTGGTACTGAAATTGGCCATAATTTTGTACGATGGAAAGGAAATGCAGCTTCCCCAGTTCCAGTTACAAAAATAGGTAAATCATACCCTATAACATGGACATCATCAACAAATAATGATTACGTTTACAAAGTTGCAGAAATTGTTGTGCCACATAGCTCCAATAATGCCGAAATATATTTTCGATGTACAAAATGTACAAAATGGCAATTGTCAGGCTTCTCCGTTGAGATAGGAAGTGTTGCTAATGGCAGTCCATTTCGACCTTATGTTTCAAAGCAACTTCGTAATACAGAATACAACAAAATTAACCAAGAGTATGTATATACCTGGTTCGATATGGAAACCGCAGGGACGGTTTTGCCATCTAGTTGGTTCTCGTTCAATTTTCGCGTGGTAGATATGCCACAATACAATCGAATATGGACGTTGACAATTTTAGATGCGGAGGAAGTTAGTAATTCTAATCCTCCTAACAATCCAACCAATGCTAATTGTCGTGCAACAACAAATTGTGCATCTTCAAATGGATGTTCTGCATGTAGAGATACCAGCTTCTTTTATCGTATATGCTATCATGCTTCTCGGGAGAATACCGTTGGCATGCCAAATTGTGATGAAACCCATAGCCCGACTTATGGTATATGGCATCATGAAACGGTGGACTTATTTTCTAAATTTTCTTCCAGATACGACTTTGCTGAATCAAGTAAACATAGAAAGTTGAAATTCAGATTTAATTTTTATTCAACAGGCACGGCAATAGGTGAAAAGGAGTCTGAAATGGAGATTCACTTTGATGAATTTTCTGTGAGTGTACCAACTAAGCATAATGATGCATCTGGATGTGGAGAAGTTTATATCAAGAGCGAAGACTCTAGCATAAGTACTACAGGTACTATTTTCAAAATTAACAACGTAAATTTCAACCTTCCTTCTAATATGGGAGGAGTAACAAATGGCTTTTGTTACATTCATATCCCAAAATTAACAGAATTAAACACGTTGAATTCAGCAAATTCTGTCATTTGCAACGCAATAAGTTCATTATCGACTGTGGTAGAAAATTTAAATTATGGAGATAGATTACTATTGGCATTTCATGGCAATAGCGTTGATTGTGATTCTAATTGTAAAAATGCAATTCTAGAACTTGGTGGAGTCGAAATATCTTTTTCCCAAGGTTCATCGCTTGCTATGATAGGGCGTAAAGGGGCAAGAAGTGGTTCTAGTATTATGCGCTACGACGTAGAAGGAGAAGGAGGTGTTATTGCTGTAAATATTCTTTTCTGTCCTGACGTAAGTTCTTCAGTATCAGAAGCAAAGTATGCCTTCGCAAATATTGGACCTCCTCTTTCACTATTGAATATAGGAACTCCTCGAGAGGCCCTTTTCAAACTGGGCCAATATTCATCTGGGTATTTAGGTTGTTATAGAAGCAAACGTAGTGGAACTCTATTTGCTCCTGGTTATGCCGATAGTAGATCTTTGTGGTTCACAAAAAATGAATTAGGAAGCCCTTGCTATGGGAATCCATATTCAAACTCACCTACAACTTGTTCTTGGTGTTGTGCTGTACATGGATTTACAATGTCAGGTTTAAATAATTACGGGAGCGAATCAATAGATACAGATACACAATGTTATTGTGGGGATAAATTGCCAGTATATTACGGTCAAGGAGTTTCAAGAGAGCCGGAAAGTTTCTGTTCTGTAAAATGCCCGTATGGTTTGCAAACATGTGGCGGTAGTGATTGGTGGAGAAGGCCTACAGCAGTATTTCAAACTACTGGGGAAACAGCGTTTGAAACGTCTGAATTAGATGTAACTGCAGTAGGGACAGTTTCGAATGTTAATGTAGTAAATAATGGGTACGTAACGTTGACATCCAGCGATCAGCTTGCAACATTTTCATCAGCAGGGACAGGGGTCCTATTGGCGACAAAAACTGCAGTTGCTACAAAGTTGATACATGCCATTCGAGTGTATTGGCAAGGTAACGTCCCAGATGATTGGCAAATTGATTATTTAGATAGTGGTACGAATAATTTCGTAGCAAGTTACATTTTCAAAACTGGGGAGTCGTCAGCTACGAATTTAACAAATCGATACTGCTCAAGCGGGACAACAAATTGCATCTCCATCATTCGAGGTTTTTATCCAATTGCCACTAGACAAATCAAAGTACTAATAAATACTGCTGGAACATTTAAAATCAGAGAAATAACTTTAAATTATTTCAACTCTATTGAAGAATACAGGGGCACATCCTTCTTACGTGCAGGTAAACTTACTTACGGTGAGCCATATGAATCAAGAGCTGCAAGGGCTATAAAAAATCATACTATAAGAATTGGCGGTTCAAACTTTAAACCAACGGAATATTTTAATGTTGATCAAACTGGACAAGTGAATCTAAAATATCTTATGTTAAATTTTGAATCATTATCTAGTTATAAGATCGTGGTTGATGCGTTTACAATGGGATTTACTAAAACTGTTACAATGTCATCTCAAAACTGGGGGAAAACTGGACAATACCCTAGTTATCTTGAATTAAATCATGGCTTGGGCATTGTTCCTGGTGTGGTTTCCGTCCTTACACAGCCGACCAGTGGAGGATTAACGGGTTATAAAATGCCTGGCGTCGGTACAGTGATGGGCGATGAATATTACAATGAGGATTATGGCGGCCTGTTGTTTGCAGTGTCCAAAGATAAAATACGCCTATGGGCACCATCAGCAGCGACATATTTTAAAAAGGGTTACATAGTCAACATTGGAGCAGGATGGGGGCAGGCAGCTCAATCGCATACTGCCAAGGTTGAAATTGTGTTAAAACAAGCACGTTCTCCGAACTACGACTCTGGCTGGTTGCAAATGAAAAGCAATGATCCGGATTTATCTTACATGGAACACAGTCACAACTTGGGTTGGAGCGGTCTTATTATACGACAGGCTGAAGTTCGTGTGACTTATAGGGTGAAAAATAAAGCAAAAGCAAATGCTTTTTTTGAGTTTCAAGCCACAGGTGCTCAACAAGCTGATGCATCTGGTGGCAGATATGGTGGTATTTTATATGCTTATAATGGGAATAAAATCAGATTTTGGGCACCAAATTACGCCGGGTTGACGGAACGTGTTTCAATAGAGGAGATACAATATTATAACACTACTCATGCAAAAGTTCTGATTCCGACAAGCTCACAGTATACAACTCGATATCTCGAATCAAATACAGAAATTATATTTAGAAGTACTTATGCGAGCAAACAATTTGATGGAAAGCATTTGGTGCGAAGCACCGTTGACTTCAATACCTTTTTTTTTAACCCCGATTCCTCATCATTACCTAGTAATTTTAAAATTATAGTTGTAAAAACAAGCACGGTTGATGTTGATGAAATACAATGGATTAAATTGGTATCAGGTACATCTGGAGATGTAAATACAGCAAAGAAAGAAACACAAGGTTTCACTTGTAGTGGAAATAATGTTGTTGGAGATATTTCAATCCAAATTGAAGGTGGTATTTTAGGGGATGTAAAAACAAAATCGCTAACTGTTGCTGCTAGTTCCTCGGCAGAAGATTTAAAAAACGCAATTAATGCACTTCGTTTTAAATACAAAGATTTTACCGATGATTGCGCCGAAAAAGAAAGTCCAGTCCTAGTTACAGTTGAAATTAGTAATAGTGCTACATCTATTTGTAAGGGACAGGAAACTAAAATAACGTTTGATGATGTACCGGGAATTACTACATCTGATGGAGGTGGTGATGTAAAACAAATTGTAGTTACTGGAGCAACTGGATCTGGATTTAATGGAACAATTAGCTCTGTCCGAACCATTCAAGCTGGAAAAGCTTCGGCTTTACAAGGCTGTTTCAAAGTTACTCGTGGGACTAAGTCTGTCTTTGTACCGGTAAATGCTGATATTCCCAAGATGACAAATCGTCTCGCTATTTCCGTTTTACCAAGTGATGCCTTCAATGTGGATAGGGATGAATCGGGTAAATCAAAGAATGAATATGGATGGGGAATAACATTCACAAATGACTACGATACTGACATAGATGGAAATGCAAATACACTGGTTGTCTCTAACATGGGTATGATTGGAAACGGGGCAAACGTTATCATATGCGCCGGTGACCAAACGAACAATGTACTTTGCAACCAGAGTCCCTTGGATGGATTTAGAGATGGCAATGAACTAGAAGGATCGTTTACATTGGATAAAGGATCTGGGCCTATTCAGATTGATTTCGATGTGACTGCATCGGTTTTGAAAACTAAACTTGGCGCTCAAAGTGTAACAAGGACGGCAAACACGAATAATGAAAACGAAAAGGGGTATGCTTGGACCATTACATTCTCGAACAATGTACCAATGTTGATTGGCGACAATAGTGGCTTGACGACATCTTCACCAAATATCGGCCTTGGAGATATTGAAATTTATGGGCGCTTCCCTGGCGGAACATATGTGCAATATCCTGATAGTTCTGATTGTGGATTACAAAAAGTTCCTTGCTTTACCTTTGGCGATTTGCCTTCGGGTTCAACGGAAGATGCATCAAAGTTTGATGAAGCAAATAGTTGGGGAAAGTGTGAGAATGGTATGCAAAGTGAAGGTATAGGAGGAACATGCGCTGCTTACCCGTTACGACAAACATATGAAGAAGGAAAAGCTATCAATGTTCCTGTTGGTAGGGGATGGGCTGGTCCGGACAATACATACCTCTACGAAGATGAAGTAGAAGTACGGGTAAAAATTTGGAAAAGTGACCCACCAGATCGGTATACTAGTAGGACGATCAGTGCAGGGCAAAGTCCAGCTTGGCATCATCATATAAATAGATGGCCCGAACGCATTAAAGTAGTCTCCCAAATCAGTGATGGCGGTACGTGGTTTTATGATGCTGTAGGCGCTGCCCAATCAACAGATTTTCGAAAATATAAAAAATATGCTGGTATAGTGTATGCAAACAGCTATAATTATTTGAGGTACTTTTCCCCTGCAAAAACGCCAAACAAAAACATTAAGCATGCGTGGGGAGGCACATTTTCAGCAACGGATGGATGGGGAAGTGGAGAAAATAACCCGTTTAAGGAATCCTCTATAACCTACACATACATTTGGTTTGATAATGCTCTTGTAGAGCGCGAGGCATTAGATTACAATGTGCAAATATTGGATACAAACGAGGCTCCACGCTTAACAAATTTATATGCATCCGTCATAGAAAACTCACCGCCAGATACAGTTATCGGCAGTATTGCAGCTTGGGACCAAGATCCACACGGATCATTAACCTATAAAATAGAATCTGGAAATTTGAAGACTGCTTTTAAAGTTGACTCGACGGGTTTGGTTACTGTTAACAATCAAAGTGCTATAGATTTTGAATTTCAATCGTTCTTTGGTTTAAGTTACTCAGTTACAGATGGTCAAGGTTTAAAAGTTAGTGGACGAGGGGGAGTCAAAATACTTGATAGAAACGATCTACCACGATTTTGCGACCCTCATCCGCTTGGACCAGGCACTTTGGCAAAGTTTTATGGCCAGAATGAGTGTGATCCAAGAATTGGCTGTCTCCCACAACGCCCAGATGAACATCAACCCTTACAAAATCTTCTTATACGTAATGTATCTGAATTTGCGAAGCGTGGAGATGATACATTTGTTGGGCCATACAATAATGGGCCAATCTGTGCATACGATGACGATATGATAAAAGGGGAACCGCAAAATATCTATTATGAAGTAGTAGGTGGTAATTCTGCAATAGGGCCAGATGGTAAGACATACAAAGATGTATTTCGTTTAGGTTATTGTGATGGAAAACTAACTGTCATGAAGTCAAACTCGTTAGACTATGAAGGAATTGATTATCCTAGCTTTTATGATTTAGACATCATTATTTTCGACGATGGGCCTGCTAATGGTCCAAAACAAAATGCATCTGCAAGGCTTCGAATTTATGCGATAGATGGAAACGATCCACCTATATGGCCATCGAATCAAGTTCTTATTTATCTGGACGAAAAGATAACACCTGGGCCATATGCAAGTAGTAATATTGGCAAAAGTATATCTCAAGCATTGCTGGATATGAATCACACGCTTGATGTTGATGCTGGTGATACTCATACATTTTCACTGACAGGTATATTTCCAGATAATAAATTTAATGCTGGTGGTAGCGAGATTTTTGAAGTGACGACTACTGGTGAAATTATAGTTCAAAATTTAAGACCTAACTTTGAGAGCGATGACGGCATCAGTAGCGCTAAGAAAGAATACACATTGTCGGTAGAAGTAAAAGATTCTTTAGAAAAGTGGGGTGCAGACAATCAAAAATCTGTCACTGGTGAAGTGACTATTAAAATTGTAGATCTTAACGATGTGCCCGTATGGGTAACATTAGAGAGCGAATCAGGGGGGTGTTCCATTGGAAGTATGTGCCGGTCCATTCCAGAGAATTCGTTCAATGGAACTTATTTGGAAGGCGGAAAATTGCAAGTTTTAGATGAGGATACTCTCCAAGGTGAAGGTACAGAAACGTACAAGCTGCTTGGAGGCAACGCGTTGCCCTATTTTCATGTCACAACGGATGGATATCTGTCGATTAACGCTGCAGGGCAAAATACGATTGATTTTGAATCTGATAATTTCAAGAATCTATTTTTAAATATCAGTGTTACAGATACAGGACAACTTCACGATGAAACGTTTACTACTCCACAAACTACAACAGCTCTTTTCTCTATTGTGATCACTGATGTGAATGAGCCACCTATAATAACGTTTAATAAATTAAATTCTTCCATTGCCGAAAATATGCCTATCGGTTCGTATCTTGGCAAAGTACTTGCGTCTGATCCAGATAATGTAAACAAACAAACAGCACAGCTACAACAGTTAAAATTTTATGTTACTGTTAACAATCAGTTCATTAGTGACGTTAATGGCAAAAGTTGTTCAACACTATATTGCATTGATGTGAATAATGGAAATCTCTATAACAACGGCATCATTAATTTTGAAGTCCCTACTACCGCGATTTTGAATGTCTTAGTCCGCGATGATGGTGGGGCGTGTCCTAGTACAGGATCTAGTGATTTTTGTGAAACTACTGCATCTTATACGTTTAACCTTCTTAATAGAAACGATCGGCCAGTATATAGCGGAAGCACTATTTTTTACGTGGATGAAAACAATCAAGCAAATCAATTTGTCACACAACTTCAGTTTCATGATGAAGATGTTAACGATACGTTAACCTATACAGTATATGACAGTGATCTTGGTACTATATCTGACGGTTTTCAAATAATTGCTGGTGGTAATACCTTAGTCATAGGCCCTGCGAATTATATCAACTTTGAGAGCAAAGCTGTTTATAATTTAATCATCCAAGCGGAAGATGGTAATATGCAGTTGACACCCAATAATATGAAAGTTAATGCGACTATAACAATCAATGTTAATGATAATGCAGAGTATCCAAGATGGACAGGAAGGGTTGCATTTTTTAGTTGTGAAGAAAAAGGCGGAACGCAGGTTGGGGAATCTTTACAGAAATCATCCACGTCAACCACTAGTGCTGCGGATGATGACAAAGGATCGAGTACATTAAAATTTGAAATGGCCAATCCAACGACAAACAACTTTCAATTGTCTGAGGATGGAGCAATTACCTTAATTCATGGAGGATCCTTCACTCAAAATTGCGATCCTAACACTGTATTGCAAAACGTCACTTTTGGTGTTAATGTGACAAATCTAGACGGCCTAGTTGCCACCGCTATGGTCACAATTGTACCAACGCCTGGCAAAAAACAGCCATTTTGGCATGCTCAAAATCTTAGCGTCTCTGAGTTTAATAGAGCAGGGGATGCCATTGATGTTCAAATATATGCATGTGAAACGGATTCAATGGGTCAAAACGACCTGCTTGTATATTCAATTGAAAATTCTGGTAGTAGTGGAGGACAAATTTTTTCAATATCAACAAATCAATGTTTATCAAGCAGTCAAACAGCGTGGTGTGTATCGCAATATGCTTGTAGTGATAACCAGAAAATAAGCAGCGGAGAAGTAGTTTTAAAAACGCAACAAAATCCCATTTATTTAAATTTTGAAAGCTCAGATAATGTGTATACTATGAATGTTCGAGCGAAAGATCCAACAAATTTAATTGGTGTGGGAACAATTTATATCCATGTTATTGATAAAAATGATGCACCATGTACAAACGGCCCTGGCCCAGGTGAGTGCCCTCCTTTGTCGTATCAAATTGTCGAAAATCCAAATCAAAACGATATAGTTGGTATTATCAATGAAAACTCCGATCAATGGTATGATGAAGATAAAACTTTCAACAATTTGCTTTCATCGAGTGCAGAATGTACCATTACAACCTCGAATGTAGCGGGTGCTTTTGTGCCTACATTAGAAAAGAGTGGCAAGACTTTTAAATTGCGTGTCAAGACTACAACATCATTTAATTACGAAACACAATCACCATACGATTTGCAGCTAAGATTGAGTGATGGTTTACTTTATGCTACAGGAAAAGTGACTGTAGATTTAATTAATGCAAATGAGCAACCGTCATTATCTATTAATGACGCTGTTTTTAATATTACAGAGAGGGACACTATATCTCAGTTTGGGAACAAATTTACTTGCGAAAGTATGGGAAGGGAAAATTATTATACATGGGATGGCATGGAATGTCGAGTAAAAGTAAACTCCATAGGTAAAATATATATGCATGATGTGGATGTAGTTAAAAACGGTGTTGATTTTACTATCAAGTCCGTAGAAGTTATGGATTATACTAACAATGCTGTCAATATCAATCCATCTGAGACTATGGGATTGATACAGACAATGGGATGCTTAAATATACAATCCAATGGCTTTTGTGAAATCAAAGCTACTGGTGACTCTTCTAAGTGGATTTATTTAGACAATGAAAAATATAAAAGCCTAATGGTTACTCTAAATGCAACAGAAGTTGAAGGCACTTGTGCATTTTTCCCAAATACAAATTGTCTTAGATTTTCAACAATAATTCAACTCGAAATACCTATTATTGATGTCAATGATGTGTTTATTGATCGAATTGAAATGTCAAACCAGCGATTATCAAGCTCCGGTGGGGGCGAATCTATAACAATTTATGGAGAAAATTTTGGACTATTTCAAGGGGGAAATATAGGAGATATAAGTATTACATACTCTCCTTTGAGTAGTGTTGGGGGCCTGGCCGGCAACACAGGAGCTTCGTATTCAGCCACAAATATTGTAGTTGAAGAGAGTAATAAAAAGCTTTCATGCCAAACCGCTATTGGGTTTGGACGAAATCATGTGATCAGCGTAAATATTAAGAAGGGCAATACGGTTCATAAATCCGTTCCAGGAAATAGGAAACAAGCAATGTTCTCGTATGCACCTCCTCATATATTAAGCCTTGAAGGCAATGCACAAACAGCCGGAGTTTCAACAGTCGGAGGCGAAAAAATCACTATTAAAGGTACCGACATCGGAGATGGAAAAATGCTTATCGATGATAAAATAGTTTATGCTGGAAAGAGTCAAGTTGTACAAACAATATCGGGAAGCTTTAAATTGAATACTAATGTATACCCATCATCATCTCGAGATCGTTGCATGGTAGGAAATTTATTATATCACCACAGCAAAAGCAGTTCTAGTAATGATGATGTTAGAATGTTTATCAAGCGGGTTGGTAGTTGGACTGCACATTCATTTTCTCAAACATCGTATGAGGTAGAGCCAGACTTATGTTACCAAGAGTCTAGATGGATTGAACTTGGTTGTTATTCTACTTCCTTTAACTTTCCCCAATCTTCCACACCCACTGGACTATTTTCAGACATCACGATGAGTCAAAATTCTGACCTCGTTGCAAAATGCTATGTTGCAGCTAGTGAGCACAGTTCAAAACCTGACTATTTTATAGTGGGAGGCGCATCAAACGTCTGCCATTTCAATAGTACGGGTCTAATAGGGTTAACAAGACAAGAAACATGCCAAAGCGATAGCTTTAGAATGTACAAGTTTAATCAAAACATGCCACCCACATACAATTACGAAGCGTCATATGTGAAAATTATACAGCCAAGCATAGATATTCCAGATAGTTTGAAAGCGGAATTGAGCGAAAATACAGGACAAATTCCAGGAACATGGGATGTTGAAGTATATTTGACAAACGCAAATGTTATTAGCTATAACAATTATGTTGCTTCCAGCAAATCAAGTGGAATCACGGGTTTGTATCCACACTTAAGTGGCACAGAATATACATTAAAAAGTCCAAATAAACCATGTGATGCCGCATCAACGACTGGTATGATAAAATGTACCATTCCAGGTGGAGTTGGAAGAAATTTTATGCTGTCCACTCTGATTGGAGGCCAGACTTCAAATGTGGCTCGTTTTGACGGCTACAATGTTGCCACTATTACAAGTATTGAAATATTTACAGAAGGCGCTGATCAATTATCTACGACTGGTGATACGAAAATTAAGCTGACTGGCGCAAATTTTGGTACGCAAAAAAACTTTGAGGACAAATCGTTGTTCTCTGGTACTGTTGAATATAACGAAGTGAACGGACGGGTCTATCAAGCTACTGAATGCGAATTTATTGGTGATCCTCATGTCATTAAATGCACGACACAACCAGGTACGGGGCAAAATTTAAATTGGAAGGTAGGTGTCGGAAATGTTGGGGGGACAAAATGCTCAGATAATACGTATGAACATTGTGGAGGACTATGTATGAAATGGAAGAATTGCTGTGTTCCTCCATCATATTTTAAAACCAGCCGAGAAGATTCAGATGGGTGTGTAAATAGTGTCGGATCAAATACACCAATACCAATTGATTTATATGGAGAAGAATCATTAAAGACGCAATATTTGGGTTGCTGGGACGGAACAAGGCCAGAAAGTGCACTCAGTTCACTTACGTCTATTACATTGGTAAACCAAGAATCCAGTTCTTGCAACAGTGCCAAAGACATTGTATTAAAGGCGTGTAGCAAATACGCTCAGCAAAAGCAGTGGAGTGCATTTGGATTGTCATCTTGTAAATGCAACAATAATAATCATTTTGAATGCAAATGTGGCCCTGTTAACAGTGCAGCATATTTTGACTCGGTCCCAGTCAATACCTGCTCACATGATGGGCAAATGTTGTCGTATAGCTCCGATGCGGTAGCTATTTACACAAATGGAAATAGCTTGCTATATGAAAGTGCTTGGAAAAGTACGAATGTCCAATACAAAGCACCTGTATTGACAAATATACTTGGTACGTTTCCAGCACCGACTAAAGGGGGCAATGTATTTTTGATGACTGGCGACAGTTTTGGTCCTAAAGATAGCGCAGCTGTTTTAAATGTACGATACGGCAGTAGCAACAAAAATACCGTCCCTGGACCATTGCCATTCTTCGGCAAAAATTGCGAGCTTCAGAGTGATACTCAAATACGTTGTGAAACCAGCCCTGGAGCTGGGAAAGATCACAGCTGGAAGTTAACAGTTGGTTTATTAACCACGGGCGAAATAGATATGCCAAACACTGGATACTTGCCGCCTGTAATTAAAGATTTCGTAGTTTACAATAATACTGAAATAACGGTTCATGATTATAAAACAGCGGGTGGTCAATTTATTGAAATTGATGGTAGTGATTTCGGCCCTATTCCTGACGCTAGCACGTATTTGTATCAGGTGAATATTTCTATGAATTGGGGGCTTGGAGTAGATTTAGCGAATGTTCCATCTGTATTTATACCGTATGGCTGTTCACATACAGTTCCGCATGAAAAGATTAGATGCACCATACCAGAAGGTATTGGACGTTCCCTTGATTGGAAAGTAGTTGTTGATAAACAACCATCCGTTCGACCAACAACAAGTTATGGGAAACCAGAAATATACTTTATTACCCATGTAAGCAACACGACAAATGCAAAGCAAAGCGGGATTAGTATTGTTAATGCCCATACTAGCGGCGGTGAAGAAATTAGAATTGTAGGAAAAAATTTTGGTGCATATATTGAATACCTTGAAGGTGTTTGGTATGGATGTAAAGGTGCACTTACTTATAAATTTCAAAATTGTGTTTTAGAAAAGCCACATACCCAACTACGTTGTGAAACACCACCTGGAGTTGGTTCGTACTTGGATTTAATTATTGCTGTTGGTGGGCAAACGCAAGATTTAGCAATTACAACCCTATTGCCTCAATTTTCCTACCAATCACCAGTTTTAACGTCCATAGTTAGAAAAGGGGATGAAACAAACCCTTTATTAGGCGGTACTACGTATGGAGAATATTCTTTCAAGATACATGGTAAATATTTAGGTACAATCGGTTTTGCAAGCAGTCCTGTTTCTAAACGACTTGTTCATATCATATTTGAAAGTGGGAGTACCAATAATAACTTTGAAGTTTTTGGAAAGGATGTTCTTTATTCATCTGAGAGTAAAGAAGTTGTCGAATTCAATATACCTGAGGGGCAAGGGCAACGCATTCGAGTAAAAATTCGCCATACTGCAATGCCTAATTCAAACCAATGTATGTCAGAAAGTGAATCTCTTTATTATTCTTACAAAGATCCACTGATTTCTAGAATTAAAGCGAGTCCAAATAGAACAACTGTGGTTGATAATAAATTTCCTGTTGTCTTATCTATGTACGGAGAAAATGTGGGCGATGATGGTATATATCCAAACCCAGTTGGCGTCTTTGATAACGGCGGTAGTTTTGGCAAAGCAAGTTCAATTGGAAGTGGAAATAGCTTAAAACTAAATAAAGTGGGTATTTATCGTGGAGTAGACCGCTTGTTGCACGCTGGAAATCTTACAGTTAGTATCCAAAGTACGCAAACATCTTGTGCCGCAAAATCGTATAGTCATAATAAAATTGTTTGTGACGTATCATTCCCAAGCGGGACGGAAATTATTGGAGCTGCTATTGTCTGGGTTGGCTGGAATAATGCCATTAACTCACCATACAATAGTGGAGCGAATTGGTGGGTATATTCTACTGCAACAAATTGGATCAAGGTAACCCACGATGAATATAACTTTCTTGAAGGAAAGTTTGGATTCGAAAATCGCGGAAAGTGTGATAAAGACAATTGTATTTGTACGTATTCCACTCAAAATCCAGTAACCTATATTCTGCCATCAAATATTTCAAAAACCATTTCATCTGTTACATTTACATCGACTTCACAGAACACATTTGTGGCAACTTTAAAATCAGGTCAAGTCCATGCAGATTTGAAACGTCTTTGTGGCCAACCTAGCAATCCACAAATTTTTTCAGATGTACAACCTAAAATTTACGATGTATGTGTACTTGGAGGGAAATGGGCTAGGAAAGGTTCGACTTGCAATATTAATAATAATGTGCTGGGTGATTCTAGCGAGAGCGTGCCATCCACCGTTTACACACCGGATAATCGATTGATTACATACCAAAAAAATGGCTTTAGCGTTGTTGACGATGAAGTCGTACTAATTTATGGAAAACATTTTGTCACCTCCGGCAATTTGGAAAAAGTGCAAATAGTTCTATATCAAGACGATGAAACTCGTTCAACTATTACATGCGATGTAGATGTCAACAACGTCAATACCGCTGTGTATGGACTTGATCAAGAAGGAAATTGTAACCAAGGCTGCACAGTATTGTGTCACCCTAATGTAGGTCATGGAGAAAATTGGAAATTACGGGTAAGACGAGGTGCATTGCAAAGTGCAGAATCAAATTACGTGGTATCTTTTAAGCGTCCATCACTGACTACAATGATGGCTGGAAATGGAGATCTTGAAGGAGAATACAAAGCATCACAGTCACATTATCAAGATGCTACAACTTCCGGCGGAACACTTGTCATAACAGGAAAAAATTTTGGAGTAAATCCGCAAGTATTGCTAGGAAATCCAAAAGTGAGCAATGGCCCAGATGGTTGCACGTGCCCGCAAGGCCTTGTGTGTCTGAAGAATTTGCATGACAGTCCATCAACGCTAAGTTGTTTTTTGAATAACACCGTTATTTTAGAACCACATGAAAAAATAAAAGTATTTATACCACCAGCGGTAGGGAAAAATTTAGTTTTGCAAGTTATTGCATACAATCAAAAACAAACTAGTCCTACAATCTTTTCATTTAAAGCACCTACAGTGTCAACTGTTTCACCCCCAACATTTTTGACAGTTGGCGGCGAAACAGTGACAATCGAAGGGTCAAACTTTGGACCAGCATATGGTGTAGATGCAAATATTTTACAATCAGGCAATAAGAAAACAAAAAGTACACTACGCATTAATTTTGGCAATGCTTTACCACCACTGCACGGGATGAGATTATGTTCTTCACCACTAATAAGCAATGGATGCAATGCTGGATTTTGTATTGTTGATTGGAGTGCAAGTGGTAATCGCATTCGATTTAAAACACCGGAGGGAGATGGTGCTAAGCTTGTCATCGATGTGATTGCTGGAGATCAAACAGGCTCTACAAACATTGCTTCATATGCATCTCCTATCGTGACATATACACATCCACAGAGTGGTATAACAACAAGTGGTCGAGAGGTAAAGGAAATTGAATACTTGCGGGGACATAAAAATGGTAAAACTGGATTCGTGATACACAAAACGTTTAATTCGTACAATTTGAATGTAGGCGATCGCTTGTTAATGTTACAATCTGATGCGTTTGGGTTAGTGCCACCAGTCTCAGAAGTCGAGGTTACTTCAGTATTGAATTCCACCGCTTTTGCTTTCAGCTGTCAAAATATATTGCCAGGCATTTACACGGCAGGTTTTATTGAAAGCACGAAGGTAAAAATTACCGTCTTTGGATCCAACTTTGGTTTTAGTAACTTGAACGTTTCAATTGGTGACGAAAGTGTAACACATTTTGGTAGAAACTTCCACATAGCAAAAAGCTGCCAGAACGCATCAAACTATGATAATATAAATGCTAACCTAGATGGAAGTACCACTAACTTTCATTTCAGAAACCACACCATGTTAATTTTTGATGCAGTCGAATCCGAGGGCAAATCTCTTCCGTTATCTGTTACAGTCGGTGGTCAAAAATACACATTAAGCAATGGCATGTCTTATGATCCACCGCATATAATTAGTATGGCACCAACAAAAGGGCCAACGGATGGTTGTGAACTTAAAGACTGGGAATCAAAACGAGATTGGGATATAAGAGTCAATGCACAATTTACACCATTACAGAGGCAAAAAAAAGTTGCAGGAACAGCAAGACTTTGTATGAAACCGGCTGAAATTCACTTTTTTGGATTCAGTCTTGGAAAGAAAAACATAATTGGGTGGATTGGAAAATTCTCATTATGTACCTCAAATGTTGGATGTTACGTCGATGGTTTGACTCCATATCTAGGCGCTGATAGCGTCGCAATGGAGCACGGGCTTCCATTTTTCTCTCATAATTTTGCGAAATTCTATTCACCTGTTGGTTTTGGTGGAAATCTTTCTGTTCAACTGCAAGTTGGAAACCAACGATCTAACAATGCGACGTTCCATTTTAGGAAGCCTGTTATCGATATTGTTTCACCAAAACCATATGATGCAAGAGGCGAACAATCTGCATTTGAAAATATACTAACCATTCGTGGTTTTGATTTTGGTGGTTTACCATCCCCCTTAACCATTACTCTAGGCGATAGATTTTGCAGTAAACCAGAATGGAAAGCTGAACATCCCGAAGATGGCTTTCCATATTTAGAATGTAAACCAGAATATGACGTTGCTGGGAGAAAAGTCACTATACTCTCCGTCGCTGGACAAACAACTACCGAAAAGATTGATTACAAAGCTAAATTTGTCTCAATGTGCAAACCAGGGGCAACAGATATCAGAACGGGAAAGACTGCGATGTATTATGGGAGTGAAAACGAGCTTTGCATACCTTGCCCTAATCCTGGAGCTATTTGTAATGGCACTACGTTTGATGATCCTATATCTCAATTTGGGTTTTGGAGGGAAAGCCTTGATATTGCATGCGATGAATTTTCTAACGACGGGTATGATTGTAAAAAATTTCGTAACCCGCAACATATCCAAAGAGCGAAAGGTGGATTGATTAATGGAAAAGAAACGGCAGGGCGCTGCCAAGCAGAGCGCTATGATTTCAGTTTAAAAAAAACGTATAAGAGTATCGAATATCGCGATGATTGTTTCAATTTCGTGGGTTGCTTGCCACCAGAATCTTGTCTTGGCAATAACACATGTGAAACAGGATATCAATATCAAATGAACAAATGCATGCTCTGGGAGACAGCTGGTGTAAGAAACAATCCGAACTCTGGAAAAGGACTTGGTAAATACGTTTGCGAATCTGATGTAGATTGCCGTACTAGGTCTGGCAAAAAAAACAGACCAAGAGGTATGCCATGCGATTTGAGAAGTCCTGAAGATTGCTCTCGGTGCGTCAAAGTACCAAATGAAAATGGAACGTTAATCGGTCATTGCGAATGTACAGAACCAATAAAATGCAGTTTATGCACGTTTCAAGAATATTTTTTCATGGATGGTAAATGTGAACCATGTCCAGATAATCCAGCATTGATCCTAATTGCCTTTGTACTAGCAATTATTATGGCCGTAGCTGGTTCCTACGTCTTGAACTCATACAATTTTAACATGGCATTTATAAGCATTGGCTTTGATTATTTTCAAGTACTTGCTTTATTTTCCCGTGCAACAATTAAATGGCCACCTGTTTTAGGTGCATTGTTGAAGATGTTTACCATTTTCAATTTTAATATTGATGTGACTGCACCTGAATGTCTGATTCCAGAATTTGAATACGAATATAAATGGTATGGTATTATGCTTTTGCCAATTGGATGCATGATTTTAGTATTATTGGCTTGGCTAGGTTTAATATTCCATAAATTATGTGTAAAATTTCGTACGAAGGCTAAAGAAATATGCTCCCATAGCCCAATGTTAATCGCAACCATGATAACGATGCTATATTATTTTTATCTTATGATTATTCGTAGAATTTTTGAAGTCTATGACTGCCGTGAATCTGAAATTTCCCCAGATGGAAGGCAATATGCAACATTTAGAAGCATACATTGTGATGGGGGTACATGCGCATGTTGGGAATGGGATAGAGGTATGGACTCTATTCAAATACGTCTATTTTATCTCTCGCTTCCAGCAATGTTAGTGTACATGGTTGGTTACCCATTGTTTATATTCTTAGTGCTGCGGGGCAACAAGCTATCTATTAAGGAAGATCAAATTTTACGGGCCCACAATTTAGGTAATACTGAAAGTGAGAATCCATTTACATACCAGACTAGGTTAAAGTACCATCGGATTTATTATCATTTTAAACCTGGGAAGACGTATTGGATGATTTACATCATATTACGTAAATTTTGGATAGCATTGGTTGGCGTATTATTCAGATCTAATCCAGGTTATCAATTGTCCATAACAATGCTTCTGCTTTTCTTTTGCTATGTGATGCAACAAAAACATCGCCCATACATGAGCACGGTGGAACGGAAAAAAGTTGTAGCTGATCACATGGCCAAAGTGAAAGAAGGAAATGCTATACATGTTCAAATTGCAAGTCATATCAAATCTGCGAAGGATAATCTGCGTAAACGCGAAAGGCGAGAAAAGCATCGATTGAATCAAAACGCGCATGGACAATCGAAAAAGAATTTGAGAAAAGAAGATAAACAAAGCAGTGGGAAAGGAGGAGTATCGTTGGACAATACACTATTGAAAATTTCAAAGAAGAAAACGTTCACCAAGGCAGATAATTATTTCTTTGATTACAATACCGTTGAAAGTGTCTTATTAAGTTGCGCTATACTCGTTTGTCTCGCTGGTACTATGCTTGAAGCAGGCAAAACTAAATTTACATATGAAGATGGTACTGATAAACCTGAAGCATGGCAACGTGACATAATTGGATTTCTAATTACGTTTGTGGTAATCACCTCTGTATTTTACTATACAACTGTCTTTGCAAATGAGTTGGGTATTGCAGTTCCAAATTGGGTTATAAAACTTTTTGCAAATAAGAAAAAGGCGACAGATCGTTTGGCTGCTGGCATGACTCTGTCTGACTCAGCAGTGGATGATAATTTTGGTGGCATTGAGCTTGCAGTCAATCCACTTCATTCAAATAAAAAAAGTCAAGACGAGCTAAGTAAATTAAAATTGCAAGCGAAGAAGCAAGATGAAGCACAAAGGGTTTTGATGGATCGTTTAAAAATTGCAAAAAAACAGAATCAAGGTAGCCAACTGACAAAAGGCATCGGATTTGGCGAAACTTTGCGCCGAAAAAACGGCGGACTTGGTAGGAAGAAAAAGAAAAAAGCATTTGATCAAAAAGTTATGAGATCATCTGGATCAAGTGATGATTCAGATCAAGTCTCATTTAGTAGTAATCCATTACATCGCAAGAAATAAAAAATAAATTACATGTGTGCAATTGAAATGAAATTGCTTAAAAAATTATATATATATATGTGTGTGTGTGTATGTTCTTATTATCAATTATGTGCATGTATGTGCATATATATATATATATATAATAGTATATATTGGAATGTGTGTGTACAAGGAGAATATATCAACAAAAACTTTTATATAAAAAATATATGTTATTATTTATTGTAATTCCTATCACCGCAAAACATTTTTTTGAATCTTCTTGGCTCGCTTTAATTGAATTAATTTCATGGCACTAATTTTTAGCATGTGAATAGTACTATTAATACAACTATAATTCAAATCTTCCTAACAGCATAATACCAGCAGAGGTTAGCTATTTGTTCGATTTAAAAAATACTATACTTACAACAGGTAGTACTATTCAATACTATCATTCTTCAATACAGGCGGGCAGGATGATACACACAGTTATATTTTAAAATAGATTAGATATAGAGAGTAGATACAAATTGAATGTAACAGGCCATCGATACAAAATATATATTGACATAATACATGGAATAATAGATATATATTAATTGAATTATAAACACTGGTATTATTTCAAAACAAAAAATATGTCAATGATGAATATGGTAGGAAATAGTTTATTATTAATAGTAATAATTGTTTTAATTGCTTCTAGTGTCAGCAGCACCCAGATTTCATTTGTTTCTATTGGCGATTGGGGAGGTACGTGATAGTCTCTCCTTCTTTCTCCTTCTACACGTAAATATACATATGTGTATATACATATATATATATATATATATATATATGTATAT
>MDTB01184241.1_pt1 | contig 20117 bp, 22 predicted proteins | sample 811161 | NCBI WGS metagenome assembly MDTB01 (sample SAMN05326650, study PRJNA326480) | marine metagenome | isolation source: seawater | place: Mediterranean Sea | collected 2009 | reverse complement strand
ATTTTATCCTCTTTTTCAACATCAATCTTTAGTCTTGATAGGTAAGATATTGTTTCAACTGTTTTCTTGTCCATATATAGGATATTATTATAGATTAGTGGGAAGATATTAACCTAACTAACAAATTATTTAAAATATTTTATTGTAGGGAATCACGTGAAATTTAACTTGTTTAAAATTATTGGAGGGTACTTTTCCAATGACTTGTCTATAGACCTAGGTACAGCAAATACTTTAATTTATACAAAAGATGTAGGTATTGTATTAAACGAACCATCAGTTGTTGCCATTAGGGAATCAAGAGGACAAAAAACCGTTGTTGCTGTTGGTACAGAAGCAAAAAAAATGCTTGGAAGAACTCCAGGTAATATAAAAGCAATTAGGCCATTATCAGAAGGAGTTATCGCTGACTTCCAAGTTACAGAAAAAATGCTTCAACATTTTATTGCCAAAGTTCACGAGAAACTTTTTATTAAGCCAAGTCCAAGAGTTTTGGTTTGCGTTCCGTGTAGGTCAACTCAAGTAGAAAGAAGAGCAATAAGAGAATCAGTTCTTGGTGCCGGCGCACGAGATGTTAAATTAATTGAAGAGCCAATGGCTGCAGCTATAGGAGCCGGCCTTCCAGTTGAAGAAGCAAGCGGAAACATGGTTGTTGATATTGGCGGAGGGACTACTGAGGTTGCTATTTTATCACTTAATGGGGTTGTGTATTCTGAATCAGTAAAAATTGGTGGCGATAAGTTAGATGAGTCCATAACATCATGGATAAGAAGGAACTACGGTTGTGTAATAGGTGAGTCTACAGCTGAAAAAATTAAATATACAATAGGTTGCGCAACAGCTGAATCAGAAAAACTTGAAATGTCCATAACCGGTAGAAATCTTGCAGAGGGAATACCTGAAACCTTTACAATCAATAGCGAACAAATTTTTGAAGCAATGAAAGACCCTTTGTATGGAATGGTTAGAGCTATCAGAAATGCATTAGAGCTATCACCTCCAGAACTCGCAGCTGATATAGCTGAGCGAGGTATTGTCTTAACTGGCGGCGGTGCATTATTGAGAGATTTAGATAAACTAATTTCAAGCTCAACAGGAATACCAGTAATTGTTGCCGAAGACCCATTGACCTGCGTTGCAAGAGGCGGAGGCCAGGCTCTTGAAATAATGGACAAATACAACATCGATCTCCTATCTTCTGAATAATCAATATGGCTAGGATTATGCCTACTCCTGGTCAAAAGATAATATATTTATTATGTATATTATTAGGTACTGGTATCCTTTATGTTGATCTTAATACTGATAGTTTCCAAAAAATTAAACATGGTTATAAATCATTAAAAATTTCGACTGTGTATGTTTTAAGAAATGTAACCATTGAACCTATTCGAGAAGTTTTAAATTTATCTAAATCTAAAAAAGTTTTGATTGAAGAAAATGAAAATCTAAAAAAATCTCTAGATGCTAGTTATTTAAACAATTATTTGATTGCTAGAGATAATAGCTTCTATAAAGATAAAAATATTCTCAAATATCCCTTAACTGATGATGAAAATATAGCTAAGTACTCTATAGCAAAATTAAAAAGTCTAGATCCAAATATCTTTTATTGTTGTGATAAGCATAGGATGTATATCGAACTTCTTTCTAATAAGAAAAAAACTAATATTGAAAGCGTTGTTTTTAATTCATCAGGAATACTAGGCCAAGTTTCTAAAGATAGTAAATATCTTGAAGTGATCCTTTTAACTGACATTTCTCATTCAATACCAATTAAGTCTATTTCTGAAGATTTCTTTTGTAATGCAAAGGGCAGTGGAAGGGCTAACATTATAATATGCTCATATAACCCATTAGTTTGGGGTGAAGAGTTGAAGTCAAACGAGATATTTTATTCATCAGGGCTCGGTGGGATATACCCCAGAGATATAAAGGTAGGAAGTATAGTTGATATCAAAGACATCTCACCTACAAGAAAAGATATAGAAATTGAATTATATGCAAATCCCTTAGAAAGCAGTTTATTTGGAGTAATAAAAAACTAATGAAAAATTCTGCTAAAAAAATTATTGCTCTTTTTCTTCTAAATTACATAGAAATTAGTACTAGTGTATTTTTGAGTAAATTTTCTATAATCTTACCGATAACTTTTTTAGGTTATTCTTTTTACGTTTATAGATCAAGGAAAGATATAAGTCCAATTCAAGCATTTCTAGTTGGCATGTTTGTTGACCTTATACAAGGAAATTTTTTCGGTCTAAACGCAATTCTATTTTGCATTATCACTTACTTAATTAATTCTTATTCAAATGCTTTTAAAATATTCTCATACTTACAAGTGTGTTTATTTTTTGGACTTTCATCAACAGCATATATAGGCTTTTCCCAGCTTATTTTAAACCTTTATAACTTTTCTTACTTAACTCTAATAATAAGCGCAATTATTAATATTACTTTATGCATGGGCGTAGCTATTTTTTCTTCATATTTTCCAAAGATTTTTAGACTAAAAATTTAAAATGAAACTTATAAGAAAGATATTTATTTATTTGTTACTTATATCCTCATTTTTATTTTTAATAACAGGGATAACTTATACCTCTTTAATATATAAGCCTGAAAGTATACCCTCTCTGGCTAATAGATTTTTTGATAATAAATACATTATTGAATACCAAAATATTGATTCAGACGGAAATTTTTTATCTCCAGGACTTAGCTTTGAAGGCATTCTTATTAAAGACCTTAATAATAAAATTATATTAGAGGCTGACAAATTAGCATTTGGTATAAATATCCTTTCAACCTATAGAAAAAACTATTTAGACCTAAACTTTCTTAATATCAAAAATTTCTCTTATTCTGATGAGTCTCCATCAAAAAGTAAAACTAACTTTAAAGCCATCATAGGCATGCTAGATATACAATCCGATACTTTCAATCTTTTAGCTAAAAAGACTTTTATTGAAATTCAAAATGGAAATACTTCAATAATAAATAATAACGGTGTGCTTAATAACATTTCATTTAACAAATTAAGTATCTTTAATGAATCTGGTTCAGATAAGATTTATTACTCTTCAAAGTTTAATCTGGATGAAGAAATTATTAATAATGAAAACTTTTTAAACTTAGAATCATTTTCAGAATATGAAATAAATTTAGTCCTACAAAGCAAAGGATATTTAGATCTAAATTCTGGAAATCTAGAAAATATAAACAAATATATATTTAAAGAATCAAAACTAATCACTCTGTCACAATACCCAATAACTAAAATAAGCATGGTGATGCATAGCAATATTAATAAAAATATCTCTGGATTATTTGAAGCCTCAATCCCAGATCAAAATATCGAAGGATCTATTCTAATAAACAATCAAATAATAACTATTAGATCTAAATTAATGTTTGATATGGCTGAGATAATTAATTTTGAAGAATATTTTAAACTAGAAGGGTCAGAGGAATTTAATGGAATATTAACTATCAATAACAAGTTAGTTTCTCTTGAATTAGAAAGCAATCTTTCTAATACTAAAATTACTTCAATAATCGATGATTTAGAAAAAGAATCAATTCAAGAATTAAAAACAACCATTAAGATAAAAGATTTATCTAATCCAACTTATTTTATTTATAACAAGAATTTTAAATCTTATATAGGCTCAAAAAATAATGGTTATTTTTCGCTAGGAAACCAATTTGATCAACAAATAGAATCAAGAAATTTTGAAGATGGATTCTATTTATTTTTATCCTTACAGAAACTAGATATTAGTAACATATCATTAAATAACGAAATTAATGGAGTATCTAATTTAAAGTCTATTAATCTAGATGTAAAAGAATTAAATTTTTTTGAAAATCTTTACAAAAATCAAAAATTTGAAATAGATTTTGAAAATAATAATATAAATGCAGCTTTTTCTGGAAAAGACCTCAATGGAATGATTGCAACTGATAAAACCGGGTTCATAAAAATTGAGGTATTTGATACTAAATTTGAATTCCAAGGAATCAATATTATAGAGTCTGGTGGGTCCAATGATCTCACAGATATAAATTTACGTTTTATTGGAAGAAATATAAAAACATATGATGATACTTTTCAAGATGTAGACTTTTATCTTCTAAGAAATAAAAGAATCACAACAATTGATAATATAAAAATAAAAAGTAAGAATTTTAATATTGGTCCAACTAGTAAGAATGAAAAGGCATACATAAGTTATAACAAAACAAGAGATTTATATAAGGTTAGAGGGTCTTATGAAATTAATAATAAAGACAATTCATTGAATAATTTCACCAATTACAATTTAGGATATATATCCACAGACCTAAATATACAGTGGATCGGTTTACAGGAATTGAAAGATATCCAAGGAAATATAAAATTTCTTATTAAAGATTTTGAATCCAAGAACTCTTTACCTGATTCTGCTTTCTTAAGAGCTCTTAAAGTCTTTAATCTTAATGCAATTATTGAGAATATTAGTAATGAAACAAATATTGGAAATAAAAACTTAGTAATAAATAGAGCTGAAGGTGACTTTTACATCAGTCAAAATAGAGCATTAATAAATAAGCCCATTAAGCTTCAGACATCTGAGGCAAATATGAGATGGATAGGCGAGGTTCTTAAAAATTCAGATGGTATTTTAGATAAGCTTAATTTAGATTTAGAAATGAGGCTTAGAGTTTCAGAAAATATACCTTGGTATGCTGCTATTTTTGGTGGTGTTCCAGCTCTAGCAGGCGGTATAGTTTTAGAGAATATCTTTGAAGATAGTCTTGATAGCGTATCAACATTTAATTTTAAAGTGAAAGGCACAGTTGAAGAGCCCTTGATCGAAAGATTAGATTAGATATATAGTTGCTAGCCCAAGAAATGAAAAGAATCCAACCACGTCTGTAACTGTTGTAACAACAACGCTTCCACCTATAGCAGGATCCTGTTTAAATTTTCTAAGAATAAGAGGAACAAGTATTCCTGCAATAACAGCACTTATAAGATTTATGACTAGAGCACTTGATATTAATAAAGATATAGTCACATCTTGAAACCAGATGAATGTTATAACTCCAACCAAAATTGATAGAACAATACCATTTAGTATCGAAACAGCTAATTCTCTTTTAAATAACCACTTTATATTTGAAGAATTAATTTGTTCTAACGTAAGCCCTCTTAAGACTATTGTTAATGTTTGTGTAGCAGCTACACCACCCATACTGGCAACTATAGGCATAAGAATTGCTAGATATACAATTTTATCAATCACATCTTGAAAGATATTAATAGTACTAGCAGCAATGAAAGCAGTTATGAGATTCATGCTTAACCAAAAAACTCTACTCTTTGCAGCTCTACCAGGAGGAGCAAAGGTATCTTCAGCAACTCCAGCCATACCTAACAGGTTTTGATCTGCGTCTTCTCTAATAACATCAACGACATCATCTATAGTAATCCTTCCAATTAATTTGTTGTTTTCATCTATAACTGATGATGAAATTAAATCATTCCTTTCAAATACTATAGCAACTTCTTTATCATCCAAATCTACATTTATAGCAGGTATTTCTGTTTCCATTATTTCTCTTACTATCATTGATGGATTGGATGTAATAATTTGACTTATCGATAATTCTCCTAAATATTCGTTCTCATCATTTACAACAAAAATTTTATCTGTATTTTCTGGCAATTTTCCCAGATCTCTTAGATAGCCGATTACTTCCTTAATCAAATTATTTGGTCTTACACTAATGACATCTGTATTTAGAAGACCTCCTGCAGTATTTTCTGGAAAAGTAAGACCCATTTCGATTCTTTTCCTATCAACCTTTGACATATTAGAAAGAATTTTTTTCATTCTTTCTTCTGGGAGGTTTTGAAGAATATCAACTATTTCATCAAGCTCTAATTCTTTGACAGCTTCACTTAATTCTTCGTTTGAAATATTTGAGATTAAATCCTGTTGAATCTCTTCTCCTAATTCAAATAGGACATCTCCTTCTTCCTCAGTTTTTAATAATGAAAAAAGAATATTTCTTTGTTTTGGTGGGGATGATTCCAGTGCATGAGCTATTTCAGAAGGAGACATATTAGACAACAATCTTCTGATTTGATTTAGTGATAAATTTAAAGATTCATCGAGTATAGTCTTTAGATTATCTTTTTTTCCGATATCATCCATTAAATGATTTTAACTCATAAAATTTTTATCTATGCCTAGAAGAGGGAATATTATTCTTCTTTCTATATTTAGAGATTGTTCTTCTTGCTAGACCATAACCCTTTTTATTTAGCTCTATAGCAATTTTTTTGTCACTTTTTGGCCTTTTTTCTGAATCAATAATATCTTTTATTAGTTTCATTAATTGTAAATCAGAAATGTCTCTTATTTTTGATACTGAAGATACTAATAAAGATTTTAATGGCATCACTCCTTTTGGTGTTTCGATATACTTATATCTTAATATTCTTGAAATAGTTGAAGGGTGAACACCTATTTCAGAGGCAATCTCTTTATTCTTTAATGCATTAATTTTTAATGGATTATTTTCAAAAAATGCTATTTGTTTAGAACAAATATATTCACCGACTTTTTTAACAGTATCATTTCTTTTTTTAACAGATGTTAAAAGCCACTTAGCCTCATTAATCTTATTGAGTATTTCTTGATTTTTACTTATTTTTAATTCTTTCTTTACTTTAGCTATTAGCCGGTCATCTGTTTTGATTAATGGAAAAGTTTCTTCTATGAAATCAACTTTAAAATTTTCATCTTTAAGAGTAACTCTTAAATCCGGCTCTATGTATTTAATCTTTTCATAATTTAGACCAGGACTCAGATCGCATTTTTGTATTTCTTTCAGGGCCGCATCAAAATCTTTTTCAGACGAACCTTTTTTTATTAGCGCTTCTCTAATCAAATTTAAATCATCTAGATTTTCATTAAAGATGATTTTCATTACTAACAATTTTTGTTTATTAGAAATATTACTATTTTCTATTTGAATTTTTATACATTCTTTATTATTCCTATAACCTACTCCAGATGGCTCCATTTTATGAATAACATTTTTAAGGATTCCTTCAATTTCCTCTGAATTAAAAGAATATTTACACATTTCCTCAATTTCATATATTTCATCTCCCAACATACCGTTTTCATCAATACAATCTATTATTGTTGTAGATAATTCAATCTGTTTATCATTTAGATCAAAGTCACTAAGCTGCGATATAAGGGTTTCCCTTAAGGTTGTTTTCGATTCGATATCAAAATCAAAATCCTGATGATAAGAACCATCAAGCTCATTAAAATTTTCTTCTTTTTCAAGAAATGGATTTTCATCTATTTCTTTTTCAATTTTTTTTATTAATTCAAATCTTGATAGTTGAAGAAGATCTATAGATTTTTTTAAAGATGGGGTAAGTTTAATCGAATTTTTTTGTTTGAGATTTTTTGAGAGGACTATACTCATTTCAACTATACATATTCCCAAGATAAACTTTTTTAACCAACTTATTGGTAATTAATTCTTTCTTATCACCTTCAGCAATAATTTCACCATTATTTATTATTGCTGCTTTATTACAAATTTCTAACGTCTCTCTTACATTATGATCTGTTATTAATATGCCAATATCCTTTTTAACTAATTTCTTTAAAACAATTTTTATTTCTTCAATTGCAATTGGATCAATTCCAGCAAAAGGTTCATCCATAAGTATTACTTTTGGTTCTGCTGCCAAGGTTCGAGCAATCTCAACTTTTCTTCTTTGACCTCCAGATAGCTGCCTTCCTTTTAAATTAGATATTTCAGATAGACCAAATTCTTCAATCGATCTTTCAATAAATTTTTTGATATCATTTTTATCATTAAATGATAATTCTGCTAATCCCTTAAGATTTTCATATACAGTTAAGCCTTGAAAGATGGATGGTTCTTGGGGTAAATATTTAATACCCATTTTTGATCTTTTATGCATTGGTAGATCTGAGATATCTTTATCAAGAAGACAAATTTTTCCTGTCTCAGAAGTCGCCAATCCTGCAATTATATAGAAAGTAGTTGTCTTTCCAGCTCCATTTGGACCAAGCAATCCATATACTTGACCCTTACTCACAGAAAAGCTTATTTTATTGAGAATTTTTTTATCTTTTATAGATTTAGTTATGTCCTTAATCTTTAACATAAAAATTTATCCTGAAGACATCTTTCCAGTTTGTGGGTTAAAAATTATGCTATTTGAAGATATTGATAAATTTTCATATTTCATTGATGCATTGCCTATAAGATGAATTTTTTCATCATTAAAAAATAATATTGTTTCTGCTTTTCCATCAAAAAGATTGCCATCCTTTTTTGATTTAATAAATGATGGACTGCCTTTGAATGATATAACATTTTTTATATGATCATAGATTGCTGATTCAGCTTTGATATTTACATATTCTGAATTAATTTCTACATTATTAAAAAAATTAACCTTGTCAGATTCTTTTAAGAATTCAATAGAATCGGAATTAATATTTATGTCACTTTTAAAGCCTGGTAGTGCATTTAATGAGATGCAGACCAAAGAAATTACAGATAATAAAAAAATATTTCTCAATTAAAGTATCCTTGCTTCAATTAAATCGTGCATAGATATAACACCAACATATTTTTGTTTTTCTTTGACAACCAAAGTAAAAATTTTATTTTTTTCCATAATTTTAGCTGCATCAACTGCTAGTGAATTTGAACTAATGGTTTTATATGATTTAGTCATCAAATCTTTAATCTTTGATTTTTGGATATCTACTTTATTATTAATACACCTTCTAAGATCTCCGTCGGTAAATATTCCAACAACCTTTGACTTATCTACTACCAAAGTTATACCAAGATTTTTTTTCGTAATTTCCAACAAAGCTTTGTCAAGAGCAGTATTAGGAGATACCTTGGGTATAGATTTACCCTTATGCATAAGATCACCAACTGTAGTAATTAATTTTTTTCCTAACTTCCCAGCAGGGTGAGACGAAGCAAAATCATTTTTTGTAAAACCTTTGGCTTCTAAGAGCGCTACTGCAAGCGCATCTCCAAACGCCAATGCATTCGTTGTTGAGGATGTTGGCGCTAAGTCTAAAGGGCAAGCTTCTTTTTTAGATTTAAGTTGAATTTTAATGTCTGCAAATTTTGCAATCGTTGAATTATTATTACTTGTTAATGAAGCAATTTCTTTTGCATGTCTTTTTAGGGATGAGAGAATGTTAATTATTTCATCAGTTTCACCAGAATTGGATATTAAAAGAACTATATCTTTTTTATTAATAAGCCCCATGTCTCCATGTGCAGCTTCTGTAGGGTGAATAAATATCGAAGGAGTTCCAGTACTTGATAATGTTGCAGATATCTTTTGTGCAATATGACCTGACTTGCCAACTCCCATGATTACAAATTTACCATTACAGGAGATAACCTTTTCACATAACTTTGTAAAAGACTGATTAAGTTGTTTCCCAATGGTCGAAATAGAATCAGATTCTATCTTTAAAGTTCTTCTAGCTGATGCTATATAGTTATACTTTTTCATAGTAATTTAAAAAATTTATAATAACCTAAATGGTATAATAGACTAATGTTACACGCTCATATAAATTATTTCTTTGTTTTCTTGCTTGCGATGTTTCCTTTTTCAATTGAATCAGAGGAAGACCCATTTTTATTTATAGATGCTAATGCTCAAAAGATGGTGAATGTACTTATTGAGAACGTCGAACTATATGATAAGGACAGGAGCCTATATGAAGACAAAATAAAAGAAATTTTTGAGCCAATGATTGATTTTAGAAGGGTTGCAGCAAGTGTAATGGGTAAGAAATATTACTTAATGGCTACAGAAGATCAAAGAGCAGAATTTGTATTGATTTTTAAGGATTCTTTATTAAATACATATGCAGAAACTCTTGCACAATGGGGAGATTCATCTATATCGACAGTATTTCCTTCTGAAAAAGAAAACAGCTTGAGAATGAATGTTGAAGTCAAGCAAATTCTTAACACAGGCACCAGTCAGTACCCAGTTTCATATAAATTGAGAAAAAATAAAGACGGTTGGAAAATCGTTAATATAATTATAAATGGTGTTAATTTGGGCTTAACATTTAGAAATCAATTCCAAGCATTAGCAGTTTTACATGATGAAAATATTGAAATCACTCTGAGAAATTGGGTTTCTGATGCAGGAGATGCTGGAATATCTTAATATGGAAGAAATAATTAAACAGATATTGGTTAAAAATATACCTGATGCAATTTGTATATTTGATGGTGATTCATGTAATCTTCGTCTTCAAGTAACTTCAAAAGTCTTTGCTGATATGACTCTGATTGAACAGCACAAGCAAGTTATGAAACTTCTTGAGAGTAAATTCAAATCTGGAGAGCTACATGCTCTAAGTTTGGAAACTAAAGCAATATAATTCATTATGGAAAAGCTACTAATCAAAGGCGGAAATACTCTTAATGGAAAAATCCAATGCTCTGGTGCTAAAAATGCAGCATTGCCTATGATAGCAGCAACTATTCTTTGCGATGAAAAAATAACTCTGAAGAATCTTCCATACTTACAAGATATTACAACTATTTTTGAATTATTGGGATCTATGGGGGCTGAGATTTTGCTTGATGAAGATATGAATTTCACAATATCTGCATCAAATCTAAAAGATATTGAAGCAAGATATGAACTCGTAAAAACTATGAGGGCATCTATTTTGGTACTAGGACCATTATTAGCTAAATACGGAAAAGCAAGAATTGCTTTGCCTGGAGGATGCGCAATTGGGACTCGGCCAGTGAATTTTCATTTAGATGCTTTAAAACAATTAGGAGCAAAAATTGTACTAAAAAATGGTTATATAGAAGCGTCAGCAAAAAAATTATTCGGGAATAAGATTAAATTTGATGGAGTAACTGTAACTGGAACTGAGAACTTAATGATGGCAGCATCTCTTGCTGATGGTAGGACATTTTTGACAAATGTAGCAAAGGAACCTGAAATAATAGATTTAGCAGATATGTTAAATTCAATGGGAGCCAAGATTCAAGGAGCAGGATCTGATGAAATCATCATAGATGGAGTTGAGAAGCTTCATGGAAGTGAATATTCCATACCAGCTGATAGGATTGAGGCTGGCACTTATCTTACAGCTGCAGCCGTCACTAATGGAAATATAACTGTTGAAGGTATTAATCCCTCAAGATTGATGAAGGTTATTAACAAATTAGAAGATACGGGCGCAAATTTAACCTATGATAAAAATTCAATATCCATATCAATGAATAAAGATAGACCACGACCAGTTGACATTACAACTGCACCTTTTCCAGAATTTCCTACAGATATGCAGGCACAATTTTCAGTAATTAATGCAATATCTAAAGGAACTTCAAATATTTATGAAACAGTATTTGAAAATAGATTTATGCATATTCTTGAATTAAATAGAATGGGATGTGACATATCTGTTCAAGGAAATCATGCAGTCATCAATGGAGTCTCATCTATCTATGGTGCTGAAGTAATGGCAACAGATTTAAGAGCTTCAGCAAGCCTTATTCTTGCTGGCCTTTGTGCAAAAGGCAAAACGGTTGTGGATAGAATTTACCATATTGATAGAGGCTACGAGAGAATAGAAGAAAAATTAAACTATCTGGGAGCGGATATTACAAGACTTCCTAGTTAATTCTTTTAGTTTGATCGGAAGTAATTTTGATTACTTTAAAATCCTTATCACCTGAAGATAATTTTAGTGCAATATCATTCCCTAATCCTGCAAATCTTAATGATTTAGTTAAGTTACTCCAAGTTCCTTCTTCATCATTTATTTCAAATATAATATCATTTGTTCTCACTCCTTTTTCATATAAAGGCCCAAAACTTTCTATCTCTACTATCCTTAAACCGTTAATGATTTTATTTTCAAGGTTAACTCTAACCCTAGCTACTCTAAAGTTCCCAATCCAGGTTGTTCTAATTTTTCCATATTGAATAAGCTCAGATACTATTTGAACGACAAGATTTGAAGGAATAGCAAAACCAATACCTTGATATGCGCCTGTTTTAGAAAATATTTTTGAATTAATTCCAACCAAATTACCATTTTCATTAATTAATGCACCACCGGAATTTCCCGGATTAATTGCTGCATCCGTTTGAATAAGTTGAAGATATGGATTTCCATAATCCCTTCCCGTTGCACTAATTATGCCATTAGAAACTGATATACCAATTGCGTATGGATTTCCAATTGCTAGAACTCTGTCTCCTATTTTTATATTTTCTGAATCAGCTATATTGATTGGATTTAATTTATCACTAGAAGTAATTTTAAGCACAGCAATATCTGTATTATCGTCAATTCCAATTACTGATGCAGCATAGTTTTTACCATTATTAAGACGAACATTTATTGCATTACCGGATAGAATATGAAGATTTGTAACTATATAACCATCTTTTGAAAAAATAACCCCAGAACCAATACCACCAGATTTTATTGAATTTAATTGGCCATTATTAGAGGAAATAGTAACTACAGACTCTATAGATTTTTCAGAAGCAGTTACTAATTTGTTTTTATCATTAGATATGAAGTACCATGTGGCAGCAAAAGTTAATAATATAACTAATATATAATTTAAAGCGTATGTTTGAAAAAGTTTCATAATGTTAATGACTCAAAATATCATTGATGCCCTCAAAAAACTAGGCATAAAAGCAGATTCAGCTCAACTTAAACTAATAGATGCGCTATCTAGAATTAGATTTGGTCAAAAATTTACTAACACCTTTAGAAAACTAACAAGAGATGAAAATCTTGGTATTTATATTTGGGGCGATGTTGGTAGGGGCAAAACATTAATTGCAAAAGAATATTTAAAACAACTTTCTGACAAAAAAAATAAAAGTTTTCATTTCATAGATTTTATGAATCATGTTCACAATGAATTAAATAATAATTCTGGACTCAAAGATCCACTTAAATATGTCTCAAAAGAAATTATTAATAAATGCAACATAATATTTATTGATGAATTTCAGGTTGAAGATGTTGCAGATGCAATGATAATTGCTGATCTTTTAGAAAAGATTTTAGATTCTGGAACTAAAGTTATTATTACATCAAATGCACATCCGGATAACCTATATAAAGATGGATTGCAGAGACAGAAATTTATTAAATCCATGCAAGCTTGCACAAAAAAATTAGAGATATTTAATTTAGCAGGCGATATAGATTATAGAACTAAAAATATTATCGAATCAGCAAATAATAAAAAGAATACTTTTGATAAAAAAGATATTATTAAATTAATTAAGGAGAATTTTTCATCTTACATTAATCATAGCGAAGAAATTGAAATTAATGGTAGAAAATTTAAATGTAATTTCAGTACAAATAATTTATTGTGGATTGATTTTATGATTTTTTTTAGAGAGCCAACTGGTTCTGCAGATTATAAAGATATCTCCAGTAAACTGGATTGGATCTTTATTAGTAATTTTACTAAATGCGATGACAATTCTATTGATATTATTAGAAGGTTTATTACATTTATAGATATTGCATATACAAAAAAAGTTAAGGTTAAATTCTTCTTTAATAATTTAGATATTAATGAGATCTACGAAGGTACCAAATTAGATCTTTTATGGAGCAGGTGCGAAAGTAGGCTCAATGAGATGCAAGGGCGCACTTATTTCATAAAAGATATAAATAAATAAAAATGAACATAAATATTGATATATTTTCGAGTAAACATTAATATTCGTTTCTCAATTTAAATGATTATGAAAACTTACTCACTAAAAAAAGAAGAAGTAGAAAGAAGTTGGTTTGTTTTAGATGTTACTGACCGAATACTTGGAAGAGTTGCAACTAAAATTGCTGATAGAATTAGAGGTAAAGATAAGCCTACCTATACACCACATACTGATGGTGGTGATTATGTCATTGTTGTTAATGCTGAAAAAATTAAGGTTACAGGTTCAAAATTTACCAATAAAAAATACTATAAGCATTCTTTATACCCTGGTGGTCTTAAGACGCAAACATTCCAGGAACTTAACAATAAGAATCCTGAAAGAATTATAGAAGAGGCTGTAAAGGGGATGCTCCCTAAAAATAAATTAGGAAAATCTATGATAAAGAAACTTAAGGTATTTGCAGGACCAAAACATGAACATGAATCACAAAAACCAACTGAGTGGAAATTGACTTAATGAGCACCGATATTCATTATGCAACTGGAAGAAGAAAAACATCTTCTGCAAGAGTCTATTTAAAAAAAGGCAAAGGTGATATTTTAGTAAACGATAAAAAACTAGATGAATACTTCGGAAGAAAAGTTGCACAAATGCTCGTAATGCAGCCCTTAGAGCTATTAGATTTAACTAAAAAAATTGATGTCAGTATTAAAGTCAAGGGAGGTGGAAGTTTTGGACAAGCTGGTGCTATAAGGCATGGTATTTCAAGAGCTTTAACCTTATTCGATGAGGAGCTCAGGCCACAATTAAAAAAGGCAGGTCTTTTGACTAGGGATCCAAGAAGAGTAGAAAGAAAGAAACCTGGACTTGTTAAAGCAAGAAAAAGTAAGCAGTTTTCTAAAAGATAATTTTATAAGATTTTTCATACTTATTTTCAATTATAAGCCAATTTTATATTGCTTAAATATGGTATAATCTGAAGGAATTTTTTAGTGGCACACTATCTAAATGCAAGACAAAGATAAAACAAGAAGAAAGGTATTAATTGGTTTGACAAGCGCAGTTGGTTTATCAGGCATACCATTTGCTGCAACACCATTTATTGCAGCTTGGAACCCAAGCGCTAAAGCTAAAGCTGCAGGTGCACCCGTAAAGCTGGATGTTTCAAAAATGCAATATGGTCAACAAATTCAAGTTGCATGGAGAAAACAACCTGTTTTTATTGTTAGACATACCAAAGAAAGTATTGCTAACTTAGAATTAGCTGTACCTAAATTAGATGATCCTAATTCTGATAAAATTGAAGAACTATATAAAGGTCTCAACCCATCTAGGTCAAGAAGCCCTGAATATTCTATCTTTTCTGGAGTTTGTACTCATTTGGGTTGTGCACCAAAATACTTTCCAGAGATCGAGCCTAAGCCATGGGATGCAACATGGAACGGAGGGTTTTTTTGTCCATGTCACGGTTCAATGTTTGATATTGTAGGAAGAGTTTTTAAAGGCGTTCCAGCGCCAACAAATTTAGTTGTACCACCTCACATGTTTGAAGGAAGTATATTAACTATAGGAGAGGATAAGGAGTTATAAATGAGTGAAATGGCTGGAAAATTATTCTCTTGGGTTAATGATAGATTGCCTATCGTAAATACTTTTGAAAGACATTTGTCTAAACACCCAGTCCCATCAAAAGTAAATTTTTGGTATTTGTTTGGAGCATTGGCAGCTGTTACGTTAATTATTCAAATAGTAACGGGCATTTGGTTAATCATGCCATATTCGAATACTGAGGAGCAGGCATTTTCATCTGTAGAGTATATTATGCGAGATGTAGACTACGGATGGGTAATAAGATACATGCATACTACCGGAGCTTCTCTATTTTTTGCTGTTGTGTATCTGCATATGTTCAGGGGCTTACTTTATGGCTCATATCAAAAGCCTAAAGAGTTAGTTTGGATTTTTGGTTGCACAATATACCTAGCAATGATGGCTGAAGGCTTTTTAGGATATGTCCTGCCATACGGTCAAATGTCTTATTGGGGTGCTCAAGTTATTATATCTTTGTTTGGAGCAATACCATATATTGGTGAGTCTTTAGAATTATGGGTTAGGGGAGACTACTATATTTCAGGAATAACTGTTTCAAGATTCTTTGCATTACACGTTGTAGCATTGCCATTAGTACTTATAGCGCTTGTTTTTTTACATTTAGTAGCACTTCATGAAGTTGGTGCTGGTAATCCTGAAGGGGTTGATATTGAGAAATACCTTGACGATGATGGGGTGCCGCTTGATAGCGTACCTTTTTTTCCTTATAAAGTTTTAAATGCTTTAGTTGCGATAGGTGTATTTGGAATTGTTTTTTCAATAATAATGTTTTTCTTCCCAGAAGGCGGTGGATACTTTATTGAGATGGCAAACTTTCAAAAAGCTAATCCATTGGTAACACCAGATCATATAGCCCCTGTTTGGTATTACGCTCCATTTTATACAATGCTTAGAGCTGTTCCAGATCCATTGGGAGGCTTAATTGTTATGGCTTCAGCAGTAGCAATCTTCTTTATTGTTCCCTGGCTTGATAGGAGTAAAGTTGCATCAATAAGGTATAAAGGTATGTATAGTAAAATTGCTCTTACTTTATTCGGTGTAAGTTTTCTTACTTTAGGTTATTTGGGTACAGTTGGAGTAACTGAAGTAAGAAAAACTATGAGCGTTATATGCACCATAATATATTTCGCATACTTTTTGTTAATGCCTATTTATACAAAATATGAAAAAACAAAGGAAGTTCCAGAAAGATTATGATACTTCAATTATCCAACTCATCTTACCTTATAAGGATATTAATTTTTTTAATATTTATATTTTGTTTAAATAGTTTGTATGCTGCTGAGGGTGGACCATGTAAGGATTATGGTGAATGTGATAAATTTGAATATTCCTTAAATGATATGGAGTCACTCCAAAGAGGAGCAGCTGCTTATATTAATTATTGTTATGGTTGTCATTCTCTTCAGTACTCCAGATGGGGAAGGGTTGCAAATGATCTCCAAATCCCTGAAGAAATATTTTTTGAAAATTTAGTTTTCGATAAATCTATAAAACCTGGAGATTTAATGACAGGTGCAATGTCTGAAGATTCAGTTAATTGGTTTGGGGTCGCCCCACCTGATTTAACTCTGGTGTCAAGGTATAAAGGAGACGATTGGATATATTCATATTTAAGAGCTTATTATGAAGACGCTTCCAAACAATATGGAGTAAATAATTTAGTTTATCCAGGGACCGCAATGCCAAATGTTCTTTTATCACTTCAAGGCAATCAAAGACTCGTATGTAAAAACATTCCTGTTATAGCTAAAAATGGTGGTGAAAAGAGAGATGAGTTTGGTAGCACTATTACCAAAGAGAAGTGTGGATTTTTAGAAGTTGAAGAGGGAACGGGAGAATTAACCAAAGAAGAATTTGATACCTTAATATATGACCTTACCAATTTCTTGGTTTATGTTGGTGAGCCAATTAAGGCAACTAGAGAAAGAATCGGCTGGTATGTAGTATTTTACTTTTTAATATTTACTGCATTGGCTTCTCTTCTATATCGAGAGTACCATAAGGATTATAAATAAATGGGGGAAATATGATTTTATATTCAGATAGAGATGATCACTATAGTCAAAGGGTTAGAATTGTTTTAGCAGAGAAAGATATTTCTGCAGAAATTAAAGAATCCAAACAAGAGGAGACGCCTGATGAAATTCTTTCAATCAGCCCTTATCATAAATTGCCTATATTAGTTGACAGAGATTTAGCTATTCATGACCCAACTGTAATGATGGAATATTTAGATGAAAGATTTCCTCATCCTCCATTGTTACCAGTATATCCTGTAGCAAGAGCCAATAGCAGAACACTTATGTTAAGGATTGATAGAGAATGGTGCCCGCTAATTGATTCATTAATAGAGGGAAGCAAATCTGAAAAAGAGCTTATGAAAGTTAGAGAAGAGTTATTGCATGAAATTTCTTCAATTGCACCAACATTTAAAGAATTTAAATTCTTTATGAGCGATGAGTTTACTTTAGTAGATTGTTTTTTTGCCCCAATTTTATGGAGACTGCCTTCAGTTGGAATAAAGCTTCCTGTCAATAGACATCTTAAACCACTGCTTGATTATCAAAAATCAGTATTTGAAAGACCGGGTTTTCTTGATAGCCTTTCTTCTTTAGAAAGAGACCTTAAGGAAGATTAAAACTATTCAAAAGAAATTTTGGAAATTGAAAAATTTCTATCGATACATCTATTCTTTTCAACTTGTTCTGAACTTGTTTTAAGTGCAATGTTTCTTTTGAAAAGATTATTTTGGTAAATAGTTTCAACCAATAAAAAATCCTTAATTAGTAATTTCTCAAATTCATATTCAATACTTTTAATAGTTGTTTTTTCTTTAATTTCATTAAGCATTTGATAAGACAAAGGAATATATATATCCTCAAAATCTGTGAGTTTTTTGAAACTATTCGCACCATGAAATATTTGACTTGATGAAAAAGCATCTATTTTTAATGCATAATTTCTTATTAATGGAACAATAGTCTTACCAGAATCATATTCAAGTAGAAAATATATTTTTGAGATGTCATTTCTAATTCTGGGCGAGTGATTAATTTTTAATTTTTTATCAAGATTAGAAACTTCTGAATATCTATCAATACTTTTTTTAACTCCTAAGATTTTTCTGATTTCGTTTTCATAATTTTTTTTATTTATCAAAAAATAAAGTTCATCGGGATATTTATTTTTTAAATACTCAGCTTCTTTCGTGAACTCTTCAGAAAAAATTACTAATACACTATCTTTAACTTTAGATGAATCGAATATTATTGATTCTAAATATATATTTTGATCATGAATTAAGCTATTGCAAAAATACTTTAGATCAGAAATCAAAATATTATCATTGAGTTCGTATGATTCTTTAATATTAAAATTTATTGAGAAAACAATATTTTGATCTAATATATGCTCAAGAATTATTTCTTTATTTTTATCGGAAGTTTGAAGTTCCAAATTTAAAAAAATTTGATTTGATTGTTTTATTTCAGAGGTTGAACACGATCCTAAGAAAAGCATCAAACAGAATAAAATTAATGTTAAGCTGGACTTCATATTTATTAAAATCAAATGTTATATTTTATTTCTACACCAATAGGTAATTTAAATGATATATCACTTAGAGCAATAGATGTTATAAGATCTTCTGATTATTTGTATGCTGAGGATACAAGAGTTACAAAGAAACTTTTGAATTTTATTGACTGTGATATAAAGTGCAAAGCATTTCATGAACATAATGAAAATGAAGTTTCTATAGAAATAATAAATAAAATAAAAGATAAAAAAACTGTTTCTATAGTTTCAGATGCTGGAACCCCATGTATTTCAGATCCAGGATATAAATTAATTCAAGAATGCACAAAACAATCAATTAACTATACCAGTATTCCAGGACCATCATCCGTAATTAATGCTATTGTATTGTCAGGACTCCCAACAGATAAGTTTTCTTTTTTTGGATTTATGCCGAGAAAAAAAGGTGAACAAGAGATATGTTTTGAAAATATAAATAGCGACTCTAAAACAGCAATATTTTTTGAGTCTGCAAAAAGACTCAAAAAGACAATCTCAAATCTAAATACAGTTTTAGGCCCAAAAAGAAAAATATCAATTTGCAGAGAGATGACAAAACTTCATGAACAAGTAATTAGAGGAAATATAGGAGAGGTATTAGATAATATAAAAAAAGACAAAATTCTTTTGAAGGGTGAAATAGTTTTAGTGATAGAAGGCTCAGAAAAAAAACATAGCGACTACGTATTAAATCCAAAAATTAGAAAAGATTTTTTAAAGAAGTTATCCCCGCCTGAAGCAGCTAAGTTAATATCAATAGTTACAGGCAAGAATAAAAGAGAGATATATAAATATCTTATAGAAACCTAAAAAAATCATTATAATATCGAACGAGTTGGTTGGATGATCGCTGCGGAGATACTTTATAAAGACCCTGCGCAGAGGAAAGTCCGGACTTCAAAGAGCAGGGCGCCAGGTAACACCTGGGAGGCGCGAGCTTACGGATAGTGCAACAGAAAATATACCGCCATTTTATGGTAAGGGTGAAAAGGTAGGGTAAGAGCCTACCGCTTAAATGGCAACATTTAAGGCATTGCAAACCCCAGCCTGAAGCAAAACCAAATAGAAATCCTATAAAGTTGCTCGCTTTGGATTTGGGTAGGTTGCTAGAGTATTGTGGTAACACAATATCAAGATAGATGATCAT
>MDTB01194545.1_pt1 | contig 20118 bp, 18 predicted proteins | sample 811161 | NCBI WGS metagenome assembly MDTB01 (sample SAMN05326650, study PRJNA326480) | marine metagenome | isolation source: seawater | place: Mediterranean Sea | collected 2009 | reverse complement strand
TTCTACTTTATTAAGGTTTTTTCAATAATTTCGTCTTCTAAATTAATATTAATTTTATTGTTTTCTTTATCATACAAGTTTGAAATAAAGTTAAATACATTTTTTGCAAATAAATTAGATGCTGAAAAAGGAAGTTTGTTAAGAATGTTGCTTTCACCCATAATTTTAACTCCGTTTTTATCTACAATTTTATCTACTTCTGTAAAAGCAGTATTTCCACCTTGAATTGCGGCTAAATCATAAATTGTTGAACCAGCTTGCATATTATTAATCATCGATTCTTTAATTATTAATGGAGCTTTTTTTCCAGGAATTAATGCTGTGCAAATCACAATATCAATTTTCTTTAAAGTTTCGCTTAGTAATTCTTCTTGTTTTTTTTTAAAATCATCTGATGTTTCTTTGGCGTATCCTCCCTCTGTTTCAAGATTTTCCGATCCTTCAACAGTTAGAAATTTACCTCCCAAACTTTCAACTTGTTCTTTTGAGGCCATTCTAACATCTGTTGCAAAAACAATTGCACCCATTCTTTTTGCTGTAGCTATAGCCTGCAGTCCTGCTACGCCCGCGCCAACAACTAGAACTTTTGCAGCAGGAACTGTTCCTGCTGCAGTCATCATCATTGGAATAGCTTTTTGAAAATAAGCAAATGATTCTATAACAGCTTTATATCCAGCAAGATTAGCTTGCGAAGATAGTATGTCCATTGATTGTGCTCGGGTAATTCTAGGCAGTAGCTCTAAAGAAAACATATTAATTTTCTTTTTTACAAGTTTATCAATTTTTTCTTTGTTATCATAAGGATTTAGGACTCCTACACATGTTTGATTTTCTTTTAAAAAATCATTTTTATCATCTGATAACAATCCCAACTGAACAATAACATCAGCCGTTTGTAATATTTCTTTTTCATTACTTAAGATTTTTACACCTTTATCTTTATATTCTTCATCATTGAAACCGAGATGGATGCCATAGCTTTCAGGCAAAAATACTTCAAAACCAAGAGACGTATATTTTTTAGCTATCTCCGGAGTAATAGCTATTCTTTTTTCTACTTTTTGGTTTTCTAAAATAGAGCCAATTCTCATAAAAAAAATCTTATAATAAGAATATAGCCATTAAAACTAAAACCAATACAACAGCGACAGTTCCCCACAGAACAAATTTAGTAAAGTTATTCCATGTATTTTTATGGTTCTGATTATCCATAAAATTATTTTTGTCGTGCTTTAAATTTTGGATTTGTTTTATTTATGATGTAAACTCTACCTCTTCTCCGAACTAGTTTAGAGTTAAGGTCTCTTTTCTTTATCGATTTAAGTGAACTTTTAATTTTCATAATATTTTGTTAGCCGGCAATGACCTACTCTCCCATATCTTAAGACAAAGTACCATCGGCGCTGAAAGGCTTGACTTCCGAGTTCGAAATGGGATCGGGTATGACACTTTCGCAATAATCACCGGCAAAAGTTTTATAAACGTTTAATATGAATTGTAAACTGTCAAATAATATTGATTTTTCTAGTTTATTAGAAATAAATGAATAATTTTATAAGAATTAAATGACTAATTAATAGACAAGATTTATAATTTATAAAAAAATAACTGACAATGAATAACAAAAATTTTTCGAAATATGAGTATTATTTAGAATCTAGTATTTTGTTTTTCAAATCAAATTTTGAAAAAAGAATTGAATTTTTAAAAAAAAAAAATTTTTTATTTAATGAAATTTCCAATTTTATAAATAACTGTATAGATAACACAAAAAATATTTTTATTTTTTGTGCCGGAAATTCTATCTTGGGAAAAAATATAAAATCTAAAAAAATATTTATAAAAGAAATAGATGAAAAATATCAAATTAAATACAATACAAACATTAATTATATAAATGAAAATCCACAGAATGTATTATCAGAATGTGATACAATCGTAATTTCAGATATTGAACATCAATCTAACCCTGCTTCAAGTTTATTAAATCTATCGAATATCATCAAGGATGATACAAAAATAATTGTCATATCAAGAAATTTAATTTGGATGATGTTAATTAAATCTTTAAAATCTTTTTTTAATTTTTCTCCTAAAAAAAACAATTTCTTACCATCTTCTTACTTGGATAATTTGTATTCGAGTTGTAATTTAGAAATTGTAAGAAATGAAAAAATTATAGCAATACCTATTTATATTCCATATTTAACCAACTTATTAAATAGAATTTTTAGACTTCCAATACTAAATATTTTTTGTCTTTCAAGTATTACAATATTAAAAAAGAAAAATCGAGATTTTCTAAAAGATAAAGAGTCTCAAGTTTCATTTATAGTCCCATGCAAAAATGAGGAAAATAATATTAAATATTTTGAAAAAGAAATTAAAGAAAGTAATCAATCTAATGAATATTTATTTGGTGATGATAACTCTTCAGACAGTACTATTAATGAAATCAATAAATTAGCTAATAAATTATCTAATTATAAAATTATTAAATATAACGGGCCTGGAGTATGTAAATCTGAAAATGTGTATAAGGGTATTGAACTTTCTAAAGGCGATATAATTGTAATATATGACGCAGATCTTACAGTAAGTTTTAAAGATATTGAATTTTCAATAAATATATTAAAAGAAACAAACGCTGATTTTATAAATTGTACGAGAATGATTTATCCTCAAAAAGATGGTGCAATGAAATTTGCAAATTTTATTGGAAATAGTCTTTTTGCAGGTCTTTTTAGTTTATTATTTAGAAAAAAAATTACTGATACTTTATGTGGTACTAAAATATTTTATAAAAAAGATTGGAACAAAATTAAGACAGATATTTCAAATTGGGGTATGAAAGATTTATGGGGTGATTTTGATCTTTTGATTGGTGCCTACAAAAATAATTTGAAAATTACCGAAGTTCCCGTTACTTATTATGAAAGAAAAGAAGACAATACTAAAATGACATCACTAATTTCTAATACATTAAGAATGTTACTTATTATAACTGTAGCCTATTATAAATTAAGATTAAAAAAATAATTCCAAATAAGAACTATTTATCAAAATTTCTTTTTTTTTGATTTTCATAAACATATTCAAAAGATTTTCTAAATATCATCTTACTTTTTTTAATCATAATAAAACCATAGTCTTTTAATAATTTGTGAATATTGCTAAACTTATAATCTTTAATGATCATATCATCATAATGATGTTCAAAATATATCAACTTAACTTTTTGACTATATTTTGATAATCCCTTTAATACATTAAACTCGTATCCTTCAGTATCTATTTTAAGTAGATCTATGTATTGTATTTTATTTTCTTCTATAAATGAGTCTAAAGTTAAAAGCTTAATAGGAACCTTATGATAAAAGCTATCTTCATTTTTGATATTTAAAATTTTCAATTTTTTTTTTAAATATTTTGACTGTTTGTTTATTTGATTAATAGTTGATGATGATGTCTCTATTGTCTGATTAATATAATTTTTTCCTATTTTATCGCCAATACCAAAGTTATAAATTCTTATTTTGCTAGACTGATTCTTTGGAATATTATTTTTTAGAATTTGAAAATTTTGAGGACTTGCCTCAAATGAGTATATTTTTTCAAGATTCATTTTTTTCAAGAATAATCTGATACTCTCACCATAGTGAGCTCCTATATCAAATATAATTATTGGTTCTGAAAATTTACTGTTAATTAGTTTAATAATTTTTTTTTGCTGAAAATAATCTAAAAAATTTAAAAGAGTTATAATTAACTTTGAATAAAACATTTTTATTTATTCTTTAAATCCCACAAAAAAATAATATCCATATTTTTTATCAGTTTTTAAAGTTAATTCACCTAAGCTATGAACACATGGGGATGGTACATCCCAGCAATGTCCATTTGTTTGGTAAACTTCCAAGCCAGATTCTGTTATTTCTGAGGTATATTCCTTTTCTAGTATTGCAAAAAAAGGAAAATTATTGAATTTATAGTGATCAGTTCTATGAAATTCGTCATTAATTCTTAAAAAATTTTTTAAATTAAAAAGAACAATTACTAACATTAACAAAAATTTAAATTTTTTTTCAAAAAAAATTCTATCTTCAAATTTCTGAAAAAAATAAGCTATTGGTATTGACAAAACTAAAAAAGATATTGAATAACCACCATATCTTAACTGTGGATGATTGGTAAACCATATTAGAAAAATAACCAGAATCATTCCATAAAAAAATAAAATATTCTTATTTAAGACTAATATTTTTGATTTAAACTTTAATTTTTTAAAAATAAAAAAGACTATTAAAAAAGAGGAGGCTATTAGCAGTAATTGATCTAAAACTTTTCCTGTAAAGTAATTCTCAAACCATCTTGGCAACCAGTTAAAATTCTGAATAAATTCTTTTGAGTTTTCAACTCTAAAGTTTGGTCCAGCTCCAGCTTTAGCCCACTGTTCTAACCAACTTGATAATCTTTCATAGTGTTCCTTACCCCGTGCCCAGTCTAAACTGTCACCAAAGCATGTTGAGCTTAGAGGAGAAACTATACAACCAGTTGAAATAAAATGATGAAAAAAATAAACAAATAAAGACAGAAAAAAAAATAAAAAAGACTTCGAAAAACATAAAATTTTAATTATCTTGATAAATTTTTTTTTTTAGAAGAAACACCGTAAATCCGAGTAATATATAAGGCAAAAAATATGTTTTCAAAGTTATACAAAATGCCAAGAGTGGTAATAATAATAATAAATTATCTAAACTATTTTTATTTTTTTCAAAAAAGGTTAATTGAAAAAACTTAATAGTCAAAATTACTATTAAAATTTGACCAGCTTTATCTGTTCCATATTCTGCTATTCTATTGAAGGATAAATTAAAAAATACAAAAGCAAATAAATATAAGAACCTTAAAATTTCATGATTAGATCTTGAAACTATTTCTTTCAATAAAAAAAAATTAAAAAAAATTAAAAAAAATATTAGAGTAAAATGAAACGAAAAATAATTTATAAATGGTAAGTAGAATGTTGAATTTAAAAAAAATAGAGAAGATATCAACTTAAATCCATGCGAAATATAACCCATTCCAAATATAACCTTATGCTCAGTTAAATATTTTGTAAAAGGAAGATGATAATATGAAAAATCATCATGTGTTTTTGATATTAATAATGCAGAAATCGTAAAAATAGAAATTAAAATAATATTTTTTAAATATGTTTTTTTATTTTTAAATTTAATGAATATAAAAAATAAAATTCCTACAAAATGGATTAATAAATTATGAATGTAGTTATGTGAAAAAAATAAACTTGTTATAAAAGAGATAAAAGTTAATAAAAATAAACCATAAAACCCAATAAAAATGACTTTTTGATCATCATGTTTTTGAATATTCGCAAAACATATTTTTTGAAATAAAAATCCAAATCCTATTACAGATAAGAGTAAAAAATAAAAAGATATAAAAAAAATTAATATATTTGCCATAAAAATTTTAATTTTTTATAAGAAAAAACATATAATTAATAGTTTTTTGAAATTATTTAACCAAGCTTTTTCTTTAAAATATAATAAAATATCAAATACAAGAAAATACCACTGAAAATTAACAATACTTGTATAGCTGTCTGATCATAATAATAATAACCAATTAGATAATTTATAAATAATATAGAATTAATTGATAGTCCAATAATAGAGCTGAGTAAGAAATTTCTTTTAATAATTTTTTTTTTTTTGAAAAATTTAAAAATTAAATGATGTAGGTGATCATTATCAGGTAAGTAATTATTTTTTTTTGAAAAATTTCTTCTAATTATAGAAAATAGGTTCTCAAAAGCTGGGTACCAAAGTAAATTAGCAATAAAATAAGGTGAAACTTCATAATTAATTAATGTGATTTTTAATAAAGTATATCCTAATAAAAAACTAATTCCGTATACTGCACCATCTCCAAGAAAATTTTTACCAAAAAAATTAAATATCATAAAAATTGATAATGAAATTAAGATGATCAAAATTTCATAATTCATAAAATTGATATTTAGCCTATTCATTAAAAAAAATATGAAAACTGAGATAATCAAGAAATTTAGTGAACATAAACAATTGGTTCCATCAATTAAATTAAAGCCATTTATTAAAACCATGAAAAAAAAAGTACATAATAAAATTCTTAATAATTCGTATTTCATTAAGTCATCAATAAATTCTATCCAAGTAAAAATTTTAATATCTTTACTAATAAAAAATAATGTTGAGAAAAGTAAAAACTGAAAAACTAATCTAAATTTATATGAGGTAATAATTTTGAGGTCAGCTACAAATCCTAAAATAAATAGAAAGATACAACAAATTATTACTGTTACATCTAAATTATAAAATAAAAGTAAAATTATTGGTAAGAAATAAAAAGTTCCAGATAAAGGTGTAGAGCTATCTTTTCTTAAAAGAAATTTATGCTTTTCATTTTTCAACTCTTTATCAAGACTAATATCAAATTTTTTTAAACTAAAATTTATTATTGATAAATAAAAAATAAAAAAAACAAATATTAATAAAAAAAATTGCATCAAATTAGATTTTATTTCTTATAAATTCTTTTTTAAAAAATTGATAGAAAGAATGATCAAGCAATATATTGATTTAATTTTACTATAATTCATATAATTTCTATAAACCTTATAACCATTAATTAAACTAACAAATTTATTAGAAGATAAAGAATTACTTACTTTTCTGTAATATGTTAATTTTTTACTAAGCCCCGTTACAATTTTTAATTTTTTTGCAATTTTAAGCCAAAGCACAAAATCTTCCTTTGTTTTAATTTTAGGAAAATAAAAATTATTTTTTTTTATAAAATTTGTACTTAAAACTACTGTTGATAAACCTATATCACATGATCTAATAAGTTCTTCGAATTTGATAATTGGTTTAGCAACTCTTGAATGAATGATTTCGTTTTTGTTATTTATAACACTATATGAGGTATGTGAAAAAACTTGTTTATTTTTTTCCATAAAAGAAATTTGAATTTTAAGTTTATCTTTTTTCCACAAATCATCTGAGTCAAGAAATGCAACATATTTTGTATTACATTTTTTCATACCGATATTTCTAGAGAACCCAGCTCCTAAATTTTTTTTATTATCTTCTATTTTAATAGAGGAGAATTTAATATTATTTTTAGATTTCAAAAATTTTTTGATCTTATGTAAATCTGTTTTGTCTTCATCATCATAAATAATTAGAATTTTAAAATTTTTATATGATTGATTAAAAACTGAATTTAGAGCTGAAAATAAATATTTAATATTGTTTTTGAAGGGAATTATAACAGTAACTGATGGTTCACTATACATGCAAGTAGCTATTATTATTTAATAAAATGTTGAAATTATTCAAATTTTTAACATAATTTGTTTCAAAGTCTCGATTTTTCTTTTTTATTTTTATCTAAAAAGTTAGATAATGTTTTACTCTTCTCGTATGATCATATTTTTTAGATAATTTTAAATTATTCTGACTAATAATAAAAATCTTCATTTTATTATTTTTTGCTAAAGATATATTTTTTTTCCATTCGTATACATTTTCATAATTTTTTACAAAAAATGCATTTTTAGAATTTATTATTTCTTTTAAAACCTTTAAATCAGAGGTTATAATCATTTTACCAACTGCTAAATAATCAAAAAGTTTAAGAGGTGAAGTATATTTTGAAATATCATCTACTTCACCGGCGGATTTTATAATCTTAGTATATGGGAGTGTTAATATATCCATTTTTGACATTATTTTGGGTATTTCTTTATACGGAATATTATCATTTAAAAATAAATTTTTATTCGTATTAATCATTCTTATTTTTGATATTGTCTCTTTATTACCACCGAATATAAAGTAGTCATTTTCTGGATCTATTTTTGATAGCTTAATAAGTGTATCAATTCCTTTCGAAGAGGAAATTGAACCAAAGTAACCTATTTTCATTCTTTTATTATTATGAAATTTAGATAATTGTTTTATTTTAATAGAACTACCACTTGGTAAAACTGTAATTTTTTTTTCGTTAACTTTATATTGATTTATAAATAAATTTTTTACAGCCTTAGATATAGCTACAATTTGAATTAATTTCTTTTTATTTAAGATATTGAAATATTTTATGATAAATTTAGTTATTCTACCTTCAATTTTTATATCATGATGAATTTCTAAAATTACCTTTTTTCGAAATAACGTGAGTAAAAAACAAATAAAATAATTTCTTGTTATTGTAATAGAAGGACTTTTTTTTAAAATAAAAAATAGACAACAAAAACTATATAGGTAAAAGTTTAAACCTCTCGGAAAACTATCAAAAATACTAAATTCTTTGACATTAATTTTATATTTAATTCCATAATAATTATTTATTGAAATTTTTTTATTCCCAGTACCGGGTTTTATCAATGTAATATTATTATTGTACTTTGATAAACTTTCACAAGTTTTTATAATTTGCAACGAACTGGGTAATGATGAAGGAATTGATGAAAAAGTTACATAATTAATTTTGTTCATATACTCAGATAGTTTGTTCAAAAAATTTTGACAAAATTTAATAAAGATTAATTATTAATCTTTTGTTGAAACTGATAATCGGTTGTAATTAATTCCTCAAAGATTCCTTCATTTTTAATTTTACCTTTTTCCATTAAAAAAATTTTATCACAATTCTTTACTGTACTCAAACGATGCGCAATTAAGATAATAGTTTTATTTTTGCCTAGATTTTTGATAGCATCCATCACAGATTTTTCTGTTTCATTATCAAGCGCACTAGTTGCTTCATCTAAAATTAACACTTGCGGGTTATGGTAAAGTGCTCTAGCAATTCCAATTCGTTGTCTTTGCCCCCCTGATAATCTAATCCCTCTCTCACCGATTGTTGTTTCATATTTTTTTGGTAATTCGTTAATTACAAACTCATGTAAATTTGCAATTTTTGAGGCATTTTCAACAGCCTCTTGATCGATATCATTTGGTTTTTTACCAAAAGCAATATTAGCTGCAACAGTATCATCAGCTAAAAAAATATGTTGGGGTACATAACCAATAGATTGTTGCCAGGCTCTACAATTTTTTTTTGTTATTACTTGGTTGTCAATTTCTAATGTGCCTCTCTGAGTCTCCAAAAGACCAAGAATTACATCAACCGTTGTCGATTTACCACTGCCAGTAGCTCCAACTAGTCCAACAGTTGTTTGAGCAGATATATTAATACTAATATCTTTCAGAGCTGAGCGAGATTCATTTGGATAATTGTAATGTACATTTTTTAATTTAATTGATTTATTAAGTGGTAGATCATATTGATCCTTTTTTATATCTACTTTAGCTAAACTTTTTAGATCATCACATAGAGTATTTAGAGAAGGACCAACATAACTTAATTGACTGAAAGAAGCATAAATTTGTTGTAGGGCTGGTATCAAACGATATCCTGCAAAAACATATAAACTTATAATAGGTATAGCATTATTAAAACTACCTGATGTTCTCATTAAATAAAGAGTCATTAACATAACGCCTCCAAAGGCCATTGCTTCAAGAAAAAATCGAGGTAATTGACCTAAAACTGCTGCAGAAGCATGGATTCGAGCAATAGTTTGAGCTGGACCAGAAAAACGCTCAATGTAAGTTTGCTCTAAGCCCCCAACTTTAACTTCCTTTGCAGCACCAAAAGCCTCACTTACTGCTAAAAAGCGCAACCGATTATTTTTTAAACGTTCTTTACCTATTCGATTAAGATAACTATTTGTAAAGTAAAAAATTAACCCATAAGATCCTGCAATAGTAAAACCAACTACAATTGCAAGTTTTGGATCAGTTATAATTAACAAAACTATAAGCGCGGTCGCAACCATTCCCTTGGATATCAACTCCATCATAGGTCTTATACCGCTCCCAACTATTGTACCTACTTCTGATAAAATGGTTTTTCCCAGATCTGCACTATTACGACTTAAAAACCAACTATAAGGCTGGTGTAGATAATCTTCAACTATACGTTTGCAAATACTGTATTGCCTCATTTCAACGAATCGAACTTGCACATAAGTTGTGAGGGCTTTAAATGCAAGAGAAATTACTAGTACTAAAAAAACTAAAACGCCTAGAGCAAAAAGAAACTGTTGATTATCTATAACTCCAAATTTAGTGGATGCTTGAAATATTTTATTCAAAATAGTGTTAGTTTCAATAATATCAGGATTTGAGATAACTGCCATAAAAGGCAATATTGATGCTATACCGATCATATCTAATATTGCCATCATTGTAATCATTATTAATAGCAAAACTACACGTTTACGCTCATGAGGTGTAAGCAAATATAAAATTTTTTTAAGAATTTGCATTAAGCTTTATTTAAATCAATATAATTTTTTTTCATTAATAATTAAATACATAATTATTTAACTTTAAATAACGGCTTAATTATGAACTTTTAATAACAACTGTTTTATCAGATATCAATTTACATTCTATTTTTTTATCTATCTTTAATATTTTTCTTAATTTTTCAACACTTCTATTAATTTCTTCAATATCAAAAGATTCAATTTTTTCATTATTTGAGGTTCCAAGACTTCTAAATCTTGAGCCAAACATCTTTTTTAAAACATCCCCAATTAATCGGTTAATGTTCATTTTTAAAACAAATAATTTTAATTTAAATAAGTTGATAGATCTAAAAACCTTTTTATTTAAAATATTTTCCCATGTTTTTATTATTTTTTCTGCTGCAAGTTCACTATCATCAATAAAAACTTTTTTTGAAATCAAATGGGGTAGTTGTTCATTATTTTTTTTTTGGAGATTGTTTTTATTTTCTTCATATAAAAAGTTGATTTTTTTTAAAAGGCTTTCTTTGGAATCAACAATATGTCCTAATTGATTGGATACTGTATTTTGATACAAGTGGTCCTTAAGTTCTGAAGCAACATATGTGACTAATGGTTTTTGAGATACTGAACATTCTATCGCTGTTGTACAGGCATGATGTAAAGTAGCAAATGCCTTCTGGACCCAGGCATTAATAGCACCTTCTCGAACAACATGTACATTAGGAATTCCTTCTAACAAAACTTTCCAACAATCAATGTTTTCACTTGGATGGGGCCGAAACACAATATCGTAACCATTATTATTTTTACTTAAATATTTTATGGCTTCAATAAAAACTATAGCTTTTAAATAATCATCTGATCTCCATTTAAATTTTTCTTTGAACAATTCTGGTGAACGATCAAAATATCCAGCCTCTCTCATTATGTTAATTTTTTCTCTGAATGAAATACTTTCACAAACTGTCATATTAGATGAAATTAGTAAAAATGGTTTTTTTGGAATCTTATCTGGAGTACTCCAATATTCTGAAAAAGATGATTTCCAAAGATCGGCTCTGGGAGATCCTGTTTTGTAAATTTTGTTGGAATGATTTTTGTAATTTTTTTTTAAAGTTTCAAAATCTTCATCCCCCCATGCAAAAACTGCAGAAGATTGCTCTATTGTTTTTTCTGAGTATCGTTGCTTTGAAAAGTCCTCATAACCAAATCTGTCAATACATGTCTCCTCATCAATACTTGTAATTTTAGTACCACTATTTAATATTTCCTGATGTCTTGAAATTTTTGTTTTACTAGGAGTTAAAGATTTAGTGTGGAAAATACCAGATGGTAACCACCCTTTTTTTAGACCTTTTTCGATAACCTCTAAACTTGAAACAATAATTTCATGTCCTCTCGATGCAGCTAAAGTTGCCAAAAGTAATTTACTATCTAATTCTCTAGCAGAAATTTCAACATGTAAATAAACATTCATTTAATTTTTTTTTGAAATGATTAAATCCTCAACATTTTCTAAAATAAAGTGTCCAAGAAAAATATGACATTCTTGAATTCTTGCCGTATTATTTGAGGGAATAACTAGTGACTTATTCGAAATTTTCTTTGCCTTTCCACCACCCTTACCTAAAAAGCAGATTGAAAAAATATTTTTTTTTTTTGCTTCTTTTAAAACTTTCAAAATATTTTTAGAATTTCCAGATGTTGAGATACAAATTAATACATCGTTTTTTTTTACTAATGCTTGAAAAGGTCTTAAAAAAATATCATCAAAACTATAATCATTTCCACATGCAGTGATGGTTGAAGTATCTTGAGCTAAAGTGAGAGCAGGGATTGGATTTCTATTGATATGAGGTCTTAACCTTACAACGAATTCTGCAGCAAGATGTTGCGAATCTGCAGCAGAACCTCCATTCCCACAAAATAATATTTTACCTCCTTTTACTAATTTTTTATGTATTTTTTTGATTATATTCTCTATCTCTACCGAAAAACCTAATATTTTTTTATGTACATTTATATTGCTTTCTAATTGTCTTTGTAATTCTACACTTATTCGTTTCATAGTTTTAAAGGCGTATATGCGCTCTTAACTTTTTAGCAATTGGTATTTCATCATCAATTATTTTTCCAAGAGATGGTTTGCCTAGTGAAATCAAGATCTTATTGATTGAGGAACATAAATTTTTCATACCAGGTAATTCTAGAGAAGCTGCTTGATCAGATCCATACATTGTCCTATCAAGAGTGACATGTCTCTCAAGCGAACTAATACCTAGCATTACTGCTGCTACGGAAATAACGACTCCATTTTCATGACCACTGTAACCTACATTACATTTATATTCATCTTTCAATTGGGTTATAGTTACTAAATTAGCATCTTCAATCTTCATTGGATAAGTTGAAACACAATGCATTAATTCAAAACTACAATTATTTTCTTTAAAAATACTCACAGCGTCATCAATATTTTTTTTTGTGGACATACCAGTTGATATAAAAGTATGTTTATTCTTTTTTGCGACCTCTTCTAAAAATTTTTTATCTACAATCATTGCTGAAGCTATTTTATGATATTTTAAATTATAACTTTCTAAAAATTCCAGACTAGAAATATCCCACGCTGAAGCAAACCAATCAATATTTACCTCTTTACAATATTTATCTATTTCATCATATTCAGATTTACCAAATTCAAGACCCAATTTTTGTTCTCTTGTAGTCGTTCCCCATGGACTTTCTCTTCTTAAATCTAATGTCTTTTGATCATATACAATATCAATTGTTCTTTTTTGAAATTTGACAGCATCAAAACCACAATCTTTACTATTTTTTATTAACTTCTTGGCTATATTCACATCTCCATTGTGATTAATTCCTATTTCCGCAATTAAGTAGGGTTTTTTCATATTATTACCTTAAATTAATTTCATATACTCAAAATATTAAAAAAAAAATGAAAAAAACTTCATTAATTAAAAAAACCTTATTAAATGAGATTATTTAATAAAACAAAAATTAAATAATAGTCCTTCCACCATCAATAATTATATTTTGACCAGTTATTAATTGCTGTTTTTCATTAATCAAAAAATCAATTGTATTTTTTATGTCTTTTGTTTTTGCCATTCTTTTCATGGGAATAAGTTTTATTAACTCATTTACAAATTTTTTATTTTGATTTTTAAACACGCCTATCGGAGAAATAGCATTACATGTTATTTTATACTCTCCTAAAATTGATGCATAATACTTAGTCATACCAATCAAACCATGTTTTATAACAGAGTACGTAACTGGCTTTTTAAAGTTTTTGAATGAACTTTTATAAATAGATTGATTTGGCGCAATTACAGATAAATCAGATGCAACGTTTATTATACATCCATCTTTGTATTTTTTCATATTTTGTGCAAAATATTCGATTAACAAATATGAACCTTTAAGTCCAACATCTAATTCTTTATTCCAAGATTTTAAAATCAAATTTCCTTTATTTAAATTCTTTTTAGGTTTAGGGTCGATACACGCATTATTAATTAAAGTTCTAATAAAAATTTTATTTTTATTTAGAAAATCATTTAATTTTCTTACTTGATTTTCTAAAGTAATATCTACAAAAAATTTTAATATTACAGAGTTAGGATAATTTTTTTTCAAAAACTTATATGATTTATCTAATTTTTTTTTATTGATATCAATCATTACTAAACCAAAATTTATATCTAAAATGGATCTACAGTGCTCTAAACCTAAGAAGCCTCCCGCTCCTGTCACAAGTCCAAATTTTGATTTAGAAAATTTCATTTTTTAATATTAATTCTATTTAATTTGTTTAAAATGTAATTTTTATTTCTTATCATAGTTTTTCTTGGATTATTTCCTCTATTTGTCTCAAATACAAATTTTCCTTTAAATTTAATTAATTTTAAGGCCATTAATATAGAAGCAAAATTCACACAGCCAGTGCCAAGGATCACATTCTCACCATCCCAATTTTTATCTTTTAAATGAACATGGAGAATATAATTCTTCAATTTAATAATTTCAGTAAATTGTAAATTTCCTTTTTTAAGCCTATTTCCAGTGTCATAAACAATAAATACATTTTTTTTTTTTATTAATTTTAATAAATGACTAATTAATTTTGCATCCACGTTTGTCTCTAATGCAACTTTTACTCCAAGTTTGTCAAAGATTTTTGCAATTACTTTTATACGTTTTGCATAAATTTTGATATTATTATTTGTAATAATACTTTTTTCAAATAATGCTAACACATATACTTTTATTTTAATTTTAAAAAGATTTTTTGAAAGTTTTGAATAATAACTCTCAAAATCTTTATAGTTAATCAAACTGTTATTTATAAAATAATCATCACAAAAACTGTAATTATATAATTTATTTTTTTTGACTAATAAATTAATATCATTTAGATTTTTTTCATTCCATATAGGGTTATTTTTATTAAATTTTCTTTCTCCAAAATATTCAATAAACTTAAAATTATATTTTTTTGCATAAAAGAATTCTTTCCTCCAATTTTTTTTTGGAAAATATTGAAGTAAGTTTTTAGATGGGGTATTTGTCATCCTCCCTTGGATGAAACCAAATTCAATTTTTTTCATGCAATAAATTATCGAAAAATTTAATTGTTTTTTTTAAGGCCAAAACCTGCCTGTTTGCATCTTTTATTGAGCCCTGATTTGTACAAAAATTTATAATTTTTTTTTGAAGTTTTTTTGCAATTGGTGTTTTTGATAATTTATACTTAGATTTTTTAATTGCTGGTTCATCTTGAACTATTTTTGAAGCTGCATAGAAACTATCACCCCCAAAATATACAAACTTTTTTTGAAATTCTTTCCATTTTATTTTTTCACTTAGCACTGCTGACAAAGTATAAAAGCTAGAAAAGACTTTTTTTTCTATCAATTGTGGTCTTAATAAACTTGATTTATAAATCACTTTTAACATTTTAAGAGATACGTATCTTCGTAATTTAATAAAATGGCTTATTCTTTCAGTTTGTGCTAGTGAAATTGCAGCGCTAAATTCATTCATTCTATAGTTATATCCAACTAAAGAAAACCTGGAGGTGGAGGGGCTTTGTAAAAATTTTTTACTTACTATAATCTTGTCTCCATTGGGTTGTAAAAATTTAAATCCGAGGTTTGAATACTTCCTTGCTTTCTCGGCAATTTTTGAATTAGAAGTAGAAATTATTCCTCCATCACCGCATGTAATATGCTTTGCAGATTGAAAACTCCAAACTGCAATATCACCCATAGTTCCAGCCATAACACCATTTTTATCTTTAGCTACAAGTGACTCTGCACAATCTTCCATTATTTTTAAATTATATTTTTTTGCAATTCTGCGAAATATTTTACTATCACAAACGTTTCCATAAAGGTGAACTAGTAAAATAACTTTCGATTTTTTTGTTATCTTTTTCACAAGATCATTAGGATCCATCAAAAACGTTTTAGGATCTACATCGACAAAAATAGGTTTCAAGCCTGCAAATATTATTGCATTTGCTGGCATTACTGGTGTTAAGGCTGGCATCAAAACTTCATCATTTTTTTTTAATGAAAGTGCACACAATCCAGCATGTAAACCAGATGTACAAGAATTTACAGTAATTGAATATTTAACTTTATGAATTTTTGACCATTTTTTTTCTAACAGAAGATTAAAATTTTTTTCTTTTTTAGGTCTAAGACCTCTTTTTAAAATTTTATTTATATATTTATTTTCATTCCCTTTGAATCGCCAATAAAATTTATTTTTTAACATTTTCAATTATAAGTTTAATTTTTTTTTGGTTTTATAAAATTTTTTTGTTTATTAAGCCAAGGCATATTTCTAAAGTAATTCATTTTTAAAATCTTTTTATTTTTTCGAAGATAATCATTGATAATTTTTCTTTTTTCATAAGTTCCAAATCTATTAAACAAAATTTTAAACATTTTAAAATCATCTTTATAATCAAGTGTTAATCTAATTTTAGATTTATATTCATAAGGCTGGCCCTTTAGAGTATATTCTTTTAGATTTATCCCTTCAACAAATGTATCGATCATTTCAGTATCAAATAAATTAATATTTTTATACGAGTAATTTTTGAGACTTATTTTAAGTTTTTCAATACCACTAATAGAAAAAGTATAACCTTCACTTGCTCCACCAAATCTTGAGATTTTGGAAGGATGAATTAAATCGGCTCTCTTATTAATCGCTAATTCTATCGATTTTTTAATGGATACTGGATCAAAATATAAATCATCAGCATCTACAGTATGAAAGTATTTTAATTTGTAGTTTTTTGCACAGTCATACCATCTTAAAATTTTATTTTTTTCAGAACCTCTAAAGTATTTTATTTTAAATTTTTTTGCTATTTTAATTAAAATATCATCTGATTTATTTTTAGAAGTACATAAAATTGGAACTAAATCAGCGTCAATACATCTTAAAATTATATGTTCAATTACTCTTATTTTTTTATTTAAATAAAGTAAGCACTTATTTTTTAATCTTGAAGATGATGTTCTTACAGTAATCAAACCAATATAATTCATAAACTTTTATTTAATAAAAATTATCCATTTAAATTTAACTTATTTAATCAAAAAATTTTTTTTGAATATAATGGTTTTTTTGAACCAAATTTCTTAATATGTGCATAATCAATTATGCTTCTATTTCTATTATTATAAATTGGATTATAATTTTTATTTTTAATTAAATTAAATTTTTTTTCAATTTCGAATTGATACTCATAAGTAGATACTACAATCAAATCATATTTTTTTTTAATTTTCTCAATTTTATTAAAAATCTCAATATTTCTCTTAGTTTCGTAAACATCATTCTCCTTTATTTCTAAGTAATCTACATTAATGCTTTCTTTGATGTTAAATACTTTAATTAGAGTATTCGTGTGATCATTAGTACCAATTATTAAAATTTCTTGAAACTTTTTTTTTTTTAATAATTTAAATATCTTTTCAAATTTATTAAATGGTCTTTTTAACACTTCATCAATCGCAAGATTATTATGAAATTTTTGTTTTTTTTTATACTCTTTATTATTCAGCTTATTAAATAAAATTTTTTTAGCCCTAATTTCATTGTTTTTAAGTAACTTCTTTCGGTCGATAATTAATTTTTTTGTTATACTTTTTAAATTTTTAATTTGTTTTTTTTCTATGACAAAATTTTCAAGTATCAAAAAATCTATTTTGGTCGACATAAATGATATTAATGCATCTAAATGCGTCTCAACTATTGGTTCTCCGGCATCATTAAAAGATGTGTTCAACAGACAAGGAACATTTGTTATTTTCTTAAATTCTTTAATAAGTTCGTAAAGTTCTTTATTTTGTTCCCTGTTTACTGTTTGAACTCTGGCGGTTCCATCAATATGAGAAGCTGAGGGTATTTTATTTAATTTTTTAACTTTAGCTACCTGTAACATATATGGCGACTTGGCGATGTCAAAATAATTGAGAGAATCATTCTCCAATATTACAGGAGCGAAAGGTCGGAACATTTCTCTATGTTTCACATGTTTATTTAAGTAATCTCTCATTTTAGTAGAACGAGGGTCGGCTAATATACTTCTATTTCCCAGTGCTCTAGGTCCGTACTCACTTTTGCCACTGCACCTTCCAATTACTTTTCCTTTGGAAATTTGTTCTGCGACAAATTTTTTATTATAAAGTTTAAATTTAATTTTATATTTATTTAAGATACTCAAAACTTTATTAATTTTATAAGTGGGTCCTGTGTAGGCATTCACAAAATTTACTTTAGCCTTTTTTTTTAAATGATTGTAATATCCCCAAATAGCTGCGCCAAAAGGGATACCAGCATCAGAGCATGCAGGAAAAACAAAAATATCCTTGAATTTTGCTTTTTTTAAAATTTTATTATTTCCTACGGAATTTAAAGCAACACCGCCAGCCATACAAAGTTTTTTCTCTTTAGCTATCTTTTTAGTATAATTGCCTAAATGCACCATAGTTTTTTCCGCAAGATCTTGTACATTAAAGGCTAAATCTTTGTAGTAGTTGCTGATTTTTTTATTTTTATTATCTTTAATTTTAACTTTAAGTCCTGGTCTTCTAAAATTATCATTTTTATGATTCAAAACATCGCTCAAAGGATGTCTAAACATATAGTTCGAAAAATTTGTTTCAATTCCATCAAACCTTATGTTTTTAAAAAAATTATTTTTTTTTCCATATGGAGCAAGTCCCATTGTTTTTCCCTCACCACCAAATCCAAGGCCAATTTTTTTTGTAATTGCTGTATAAAGCGCTCCAATACCTCTATGTTTATACCTTTGTAGAAAATTAATTTTTTGATTTATTGCTTTGTATACTGAGTGTGTTTCATTATCTGAACCTAATCCATCAATCACTAAAATTGCAGATCTTTTATAACCAGAAGTATAATAAGTCGATGCAGCGTGACATAAATGATGACTTAATTGTATTATTTTATTTTTATTAAATTTAAATTTTTCTTTTAAATAATCATACATTTGATAATTGTATCCAGGACCTGAACGAAACCATATTGGCTCTTTAATCCAGTCAGAATATATCCACGAAATTTCACTTAATTTTTTTAAGTTAAAATGCAACATACATTGATAAATTGAATTAAGGGGAAAGGCGTAGGTGTGTTTTTTTCTAACTAACCTATCTTCTGAAATTGCAACAAAATCTAAAAATTCATTTTTATCGTCAAATTTAATTATACAAGCTCCCGAATCATGAGAAGCATAGCTTTGAATTCCTAAAATATAATTAAATTTTTTTTTGGAGCTTTTTTTGTTAATCATGAAAGTAGAGAAACTTTAGATTTTTTGATAATGATAATTTTACTAAGAATTTTTTTAACATAAAATTTGTTACGATGTATAGTATAAAACTAAATTTAATAAATACTTTATTTTGCTTTCTATATATCTTTATATAATTAATATGTAATAATCTATTTAATTTATAATGAAAAATTTAAATTTTTTTAAAAATGTATATTCTTTTAGAAGACTTAAATTAGAAAAATTATCATTAAAACATTTAAAAGATATTCATGAATATTCAAAAAATAAAAGATTTTTTAAATACTTTGAATATCAACATTTCAAAAAAGAAGAACAAACAAAAAAATATATAATAAGCAAATTAAAAGAAGTTAGAAAAAATAACGCATTTTGGTGGTCTATAAAATTAAAGAGAACAAATAAGATAATAGGTACTATTTGTGTTCATAATATTAACTTGTTCAGAAGAACATGTGAGGTAGGCTATGGTATAAATCCAGATTATTGGGGTAATGGTTTTTTTACTGAAACATTGAAAGGTTTGTCAAAAATTATTTTGAGAAAAAACAGGTTTTTAAGATGTCAAGCCATTACCTCAAAAAAAAATCCTTCTTCAGTATACGGATTAATTAAGTGTGGCTTTAATAAAGAAGGTGTAATGAAAAAATTTTATCGAAGTAATAAGCTTAACAAAAATTTTGATGCAGTTATACATGCAAAGACTTTACGATAATTGCAAAAATTTAATCAAAGAAATCTATAATCAATACAATATTCAAAATTTTTTTCAGTGCATAAATCAAGCCAATTGAGCTATTAGTACTGGTCAGCTGCACGCATTACTGCGTTTCCACATCCAGCCTAT
>MDTB01119015.1_pt1 | contig 20118 bp, 16 predicted proteins | sample 811161 | NCBI WGS metagenome assembly MDTB01 (sample SAMN05326650, study PRJNA326480) | marine metagenome | isolation source: seawater | place: Mediterranean Sea | collected 2009 | reverse complement strand
GGAAAGAGATTAAGGCTTTAAAAATATTATTAGATCAGAAAACAAATGAAATGATTGGTCAGGGAATAACTATTGCAGATCCTTTAGAATATAGACAGGAACTAATAGGGGAATTACTTTTAGTTGAAAGTAAGATGGCGGGCCAAGAAGCTCAATCTAATGAATATAAAAGTTTGGTTGATAAATATAATTTTCAGCTTAATAAACTCCCTTCAATTCAACTCAGTTATGCTCGTTTAGAAAGAGATAGAGCTGTTTTAAATGAGACATATTTGTTTATGCGTCAAAAATTAGAAGATTCTAGAATTCAGGTTGCAACTGAATCAGGTAAAGTACAAATAATAGACAAAGCACAAATCCCACTTTTTAAAGATAGTCCTAATCATCTTTTCAATTTAACCTTAGGAATCTTATTGGGTTTATCGATAGGGGCTTTTCTTTCATTTTTATTTGAGTATTTTGATAATACAATAAAATCAATTGATGAAATAAATCAATTAACTATTTTAGGGATTATACCAAAGATAAAGGCTGAAAATGGGAAAAGGACCAATAAAAAAGAAAGTATTTTTAGTTACTTTTTTCAAAAATTTCATCATTATAAAAAACTTTTATTAAATCCTAAGCTTAAGCCAGAAAGTAATAGAAACTTGCAGAGACATTTAATTACATATGAAGATCCGAAGTCTCCAATTTCTGAAGCATATAGAAGTTTAAGAACTAGTCTTTCATTTAAGAAAAAGGATTTGAAAGATACAGATTCAACATCAATTTTGATAACAAGTACTGGGCCCAGTGAAGGAAAGACAACTACCATAGCTAATTTAGCTATTACTTATGCAAATCTAGGAAAAAAAACAATTTTAGTTGATACAGATTTAAGAAGGCCTGTTGTTCATAAAGTTTTTGAAAAAAATCATAATAAAGATGGCTTATCTTCACTTTTTACCAATACAGATAAAGAAATTGATGAACTTATAGTAAAGTCAGGAATTTCAAACCTGTCATTGTTATTTTCTGGTATAATTCCCCCTAATCCTTCTGAATTATTAGCATCAGAAAGGATGAAGAAGATAATTTCAATTCTTAAGAAAAAATATGATATTATATTATTTGATACTCCACCAAGTGCAGCTGTTACAGATGCTTCAATATTAGCTAAAATTATTGATAAAGTAGTTTTTGTTGTCATGCCTGGGAAAACGGATAAAAGAGGATTTAATCATAGCTTGAATCATTTAAATAACATTGGAATTAATATTGATGGAGTTGTTTTTAATGGCATTGATTCAAGAAATTCATATGGATCATATTATTATTACTATCAATATTACAATTATTATGGTCAAGACAAGTAGTATATTATTTTTAGGAGATTTTTAATTGAAAAAAATTCTAGTAACTGGTGCAGCAGGATTTATTGGATTCCATTTAACAAAATCTTTGTTAGAGGATGGTGAGACTGTTGTAGGCTTAGATAGTTTAAATGATTATTATGATGTTAATTTAAAAATAGCAAGATTAGAGCTTTTAAATCAGTATGATAATTTTTCTTTTGAGAAAATCAATATTTGTAACTACAGTGATGTTGAGAATATATTTAAATTATTTTCTCCCCAAATAGTTGTCAATCTTGGGGCTCAAGCCGGCATTAGACATAGCATAAAAGCTCCTTTTTCTTATATCGAATCAAATATAGTTGGATTTATGAATGTTATTGAACAATGTAGGCATAATAAAATTGAATCTTTCATTTATGCATCAAGTTCATCGGTTTATGGGTCAAATTCAGTTATTCCTTTTGATGAATCTCAGATAATTAATTCTCCTATTTCACTATATGCTGCTACCAAAGCTTCTAATGAACTTATTGCACATGCTTATTCTAACTTATATGATTTACATTCAACAGGCTTAAGATATTTTACAGTTTATGGTCCATGGGGTAGGCCGGATATGGCAATCTATAAGTTTACTGAAAAAATTGAAAATAATACAGAAATTGAAGTATACAATAATGGAATGATGAAAAGAGATTTTACTTATATTGATGATATTATTTCTGGTACAAAAATGGCTATGAATAAAAATTATAAATGTGAAACTTTTAATCTTGGAAATAACAAAACAGTCAATCTAATGGATTTAGTAAGAATCATTGAACGAGAATTAGGTAAAAAAGCTGAAATATCATTTTTACCCCTACAATCTGGAGATATTATAGAATCTTATGCAGATATTAATAAATCCAAGCAAATGCTAGATTTTTCTCCATCAACACAAATAGAGGACGGCATAAAAAGTTTTGTTAATTGGTATAAAAAATATTCATTGAATAAAAATGGCGTTAATATCTAATATGAAAGCAGTTATTTTAGCTGGTGGTTTAGGAACTAGGTTGAAAGAATTCACTAAGGTGCTTCCAAAGCCTCTTCTTCCTATTGGAGAAAAATCAGTGCTAGAAATACAGATTGATAGATTGGAAGAATTTGGTTTTAATGAAGTTTTTTTGGCTACTAATTATAAATCTCATATTATTGAAGATTTTTTTAAAAATAAAAAAAGTAAAATTAAAATTACAATTAGTAAAGAAGTTAAAAAATTAGGTACGGTGGGCCCTTTATCATTATTAGAAGATTACTTGCATGAACCGTTCATGGTTATGAATGGTGACCTTTTAACCTTATTAAACTTTAAGAATATGTTTAATGAAGCAATGAAATTTAAATCATCTTTAACTGTTGGAGTAAAAGAAATTGTCACGCCATTTAGATTTGGAAATATTCATTCTAACGATGGTTATGTTACTGCAATTGAAGAAAAACCAAAAATTAAATCTATTATTTTAGCTGGTGTTTATGTTTTTTCTCCTGAAATATTTAATTTCATACCTAAAAATGAATATTTTGGTATGGATGATCTAATAAATAAAATGCTATTAGATAAAAACCCAATATCAACATATCATATAAATGAATATTGGCTTGATATTGGCCAAATAGATGATTTTAAAATAGCAAAAAAAGCGTATAAAAAATATTTTAAAAAATAAATAATGAAAAAAATCCTTATAACTGGCGCAGATGGCTTTATTGGAAGCCATTTAACTGAAACTTTAGTTAAAGCAGGCTATTCTGTAAAAGCATTTGTTTTTTATAATTCCTTTAATTCTTGGGGTTGGTTAGATACGCTACCCAAAAATATAAAAAATGAAATTGAAATTTTTACTGGAGATATCAGAGATCCAAACGGTGTTAGGAAAGCAGTAAATAATTGTGATACAATTTTTCATCTAGCAGCATTAATTGGCATCCCATTTAGTTATCATTCACCAGATAGTTATATTGATACTAATGTTAAAGGTACACTTAATATCCTCCAAGCTGGAAAAGATGAGAATGTTGAGAAAATATTAGTTACATCAACTTCTGAAGTATATGGAACAGCTAAATTTATTCCAATCACAGAAGAACATCCGTATCAAGGGCAATCTCCATATAGTGCAACAAAAATTGGGGCAGATAGATTAGCTGAATCATTTTACAGATCATTTAATATGCCAATAGCCATAGTTCGTCCTTTTAATACATTTGGTCCTCGTCAATCAGCTAGAGCTGTAATTCCTACAATTATCACTCAGCTTATTAATGGTCAGAATGAAATTAAGCTAGGAGACTTATCTCCCACTAGAGATTTGGTATATGTCCAGGATACTGTGGAGGGTTTTATTGAAATAGCAAAATCTCCTAAAACAATTGGTGAGGAAATAAACATAGCTACGCAATCCGAAATTTCTATAAATGATTTAGCAGAGATGCTCATCCATAAGATAAATGATAAAGCAAAAATAATTTCTGATTTCAATAGAATAAGACCTAAGAATAGTGAAGTAGAAAGGTTGTTTGGAAGTAATGAAAAAATAAAAAAATTAACTAATTGGAAGCCAAGAGTTAGCTTAGAAGAAGGAATTGATAGAACTATAAAGTGGTTTAAAAAAGATGATAATATGAAAAAATATAAACCAGAAATATATAATGTCTAATAAAATACCTCTTTCAACTCCCTTTTTAATAGGTAATGAATGGAAATATATAAAAGAATGTCTAGATACAGGCTGGGTATCGAGTGCAGGAAAGTTTGTAGATAAGTTTGAAGCCAATATATCAAAATTTTTAGATATTAATCATTCCATCGCATGTGTTAATGGAACATCTGCACTACAAGTTGCATTAAGAGTTTCTGGAGTTTCAAAAGGTGATGAAGTTCTAGTACCTACAATTACATTCATTGCTTCAGTTAATTCAATTATATATTTAAACGCCTCACCAATATTTATTGATTGTGATGAGTATTATAATTTAAATGTAAACAAGGTTTTGGATTTTTTAAGCAATGAAACTTACATGGCAACAAATCCATTGGATAACCAAAAATATTGTTTTAATAAAAGAACAAATAAAAAAATTAAAGCTATTATGCCAGTGCATGTTTTTGGGCATGCTTGTGATATTTATCCATTATTAGATGTATGTGAAAATAAAAATATAAAAATTATAGAAGATGCAGCTGAAAGCCTTGGAACAATGTATAGTAAAGGAAATTTGAAAAATAAATATTCAGGTACAGTTGGAGATATAGGTTGTTTTTCATTTAATGGTAATAAAATTATAACTTGTGGTGGAGGAGGAATGATTGTTACTAATAATGAGGAAGTAGCAAAAAAGTGTAAATATTTAACTACGCAAGCAAAAGATGATGCAATTAGATTTATTCATAATGAAGTAGGATATAATTTTAGAATGACTAATATTCAAGCGGCTCTAGGTGTAGCTCAATTAGAAAATCTTCCTAAGTTTATTGATATTAAAAAAAGAAATCATGCCCTATTATATCAAGCAATAGATAAAATTAAGGGTTTAAAAATAATTTCACCTCCCGAATATGCGAATTCTAACTATTGGTTTTATGCTTTAGATATAGATGAAGAGTTATATGGAGCCAACAAAGAAAATCTTATGAAATATCTAAACCAAAATGGCGTTGAAGCAAGACCTCTATGGCTCCCTAATCATCTGCAAGAACCATTCAAAGAATTTCAGAAAGGTTCAATAGAAAATGCAATAAGATTGCATAGAAGAACCTTAAACATTCCTTGTTCTACTAATTTGAGTGAAATGGAAATTGAAAAAATTATTAAATTATTAAATTCAGGAGCTAAGAATGAATGATGAAATGCGTATAAGATTAAGAGCTATTGAAAAAGATGATATTCCTGTTACATTGGAATGGAGAAACGATAGTCAGATTAAATATTATCATAGTGGTCATCCATTCCCTGTAAATTTTGAGAATGAATTATCTTGGTATGAAAAACACTCAAAATCAAACTTCCCAACAACAATCTTTGGTGTTGAGTATATCCCAGAAAATAAATTAGTAGGTCTTACATCACTAGGAAACATAAATATGATTAATCGATCTGCAGAATTCTCAAAATTATTAGGAGATAAATCCTTAACAGGAAAAGGATTAGGATTAGAAATGACCAAATTAACCATAGAGTTTGGTTTTTATGATTTAGGATTAAATAGAATTTATGCTTATCAACTTTTAGATAATTTAGCATCCATAAAAGTTAATGAAAAATGTGGATTCAAGAATGAAGGAATATTGAGGTCATCTATTTTTAAGAATAATAAATTTATTGATCAGCAAATAATGTCTTTACTTAAAGAAGAGTACAGAAAAGATTAAAATAGCTGGAAAATATGAAGTCTTAAGTTTATCTGATAGAGAAAAATGGAACTCTACATTATGTAAATTACCTTTAGATCAACAAGATATATATTTCACGCCCGAATATTATTCTATCTATGAAAATACAGGATTTGGAAAAGCTAAGTGCTTTGTTTTTCACTTAGATGATAAAATAGCTCTTTATCCATTCTTACTTAATTCGGTTAATAGTAAAGGTTTTACATTAGATAAAGAATATTTTGATATTCAAGGTGTCTATGGATATAATGGAATCATAGCTAATTGTAATGATAGTTATTTTATTTCTGAATTTTATAAAAAATTTGATCAATTTTGTGTAAAAAATAATGTTATAGCTGAATTTTTGAGATTCCACCCATTACTTGAAAATCACAAACTTGCAAGTAATTCAATGGAAATAATTAAAAATCGTGAAACAATTTCTCTTGATATAAGAAAAGATATTAATACTATTTGGATGGAAGAATATAACCCTAAAAACAGAAATAAAATAAGGAAGGCACAAAAAAATAATTTTAAAGTTAAAATAGATTCTGATATAAATTTATTTTATAACATTTATAAAAGTACAATGCAAAGAATTGATGCAGATAGTTTTTATTTTTTTTCATTTGAATATTTCAAATTAATTAAAAAAGAACTCAAAAATAATTCTAGCTATTTATTTGTTTATGATGAAGAAAAAAAATGTTATTGTGCAATGATTTTATTTACATACAAAAATTACTCTCACTATCATCTTTCTGGAAGAAATCCAGAATTTAATAATAATTGTGTAAACAATTTTATTTTAGATGAGGCAGTTAAAATATCGCAAAAATTTAACGCTAAAACGTTCCATTTTGGTGGCGGAATGTCTAATGATCAAAATGATACCCTTTTTAAGTTTAAATCAAATTTCTCAAAAGATAAAAATGATTTTTACATTGGAAAAAGGATTCATAATAAAAATATATATAATAAGATTATAGACCAGTGGAGAAATAAATTTAAAAGCCATGAAAAGTATGATCATTTACTTTTAAAATACTATTACTATTAATTTAAATTGACTTTACATTAAAAATGAAAAGTAAGATTTTGAAAATATTTTCAACGGAAGATAAAAGATCTAATAAAATAAATATAAATATTAGTGCATCATTGGTAGTTAAAAGCTATGCATTAGTTCTTTCATTCGTCAGAATTCCATTATTATTATCATATTTAAATCCTGAAAAGTTTGGAATATGGCTTACCATAGTATCAATTATTGAATGGATTAGATATTTCGATTTTGGTCTAGGGAATGGTTTAAGGAATAAACTTGCTGAAAATTTTGCAAATAATAATAGTTTAAACAGTAAAAGCTTAATTAGTACAGCTTATGTTTCACTTTCTTCTATAATGTTTTTGTTATTTTTATTTATTTTTCCTTTTATATTTATTTTAGATTGGAATTCCATTTTAAATATTAGCTCAATTAGTTCCTATGAACTTAAATATTCAATATTAATTCTTATATTTACATTTATCATTCAATTTATTTTACAGCTAATATCATATATACTGCGTGCTGATCAACGTCCAGCTCTAGCAGATATATTTCTTCCTATCTCATCTACGATCTCAATCATTTTAATTTTATTTTTACCAATTATTATTACTGATTCATTTATTATGGCATGCATTGTGATTGCTATACCTCAATTAATTGTTTTATTGTTTGCAAATTTTTATTTTTTTAAGATGGATTATTTTCAATTTAGACCTCAATTAATCCTATTTGATAAAAACAAATTAAATGATATCTATAGCTTAGGAATAAAATTCTTTTTAGGTCAATTGGGTTCTTTAATAATGTTTAGTTCAACAAACTTTATAATTATTTATAATATCAATCCTAACCAAGTTACCATTTATAATATTGCATATAAATATTTTTCTATTCCCTTAATGTTTTTTATGATTATTGTATCTCCATATTGGTCTGCAGTTACAGATGCATATACCAAAGGTGACTATATATGGATCAAGATGAGTATGAAAAGATTAAATAAACTATCATTTATATTTTCATTTTTAATTTTATTTATGTTACTTGTGTCAGATAAAATATACTATTACTGGATAGGAGAAATTATTAACGTACCATATAATCTTTCTATAGCTCTTGCTTTTTATAACATTAGTATTATTTTTCTTTCACCATACACGCATTTTATTAATGGATTTGGAACATTAAACTTAGGGATCAGAATTATTCTGATTAAAATGATTTTCTTTTTACCAGTTGCAATACATATGACCAAGACTTTTGGTAGCGTTGGATTAGTTTATAGCTTGTTAATTGTCAACTCAGCACCAAATATGATTTTTAGTACCATTCAATACTATAAATTATCAAATAAGACTGCGTATGGGATTTGGGGGAAATAAAAATATGAAAATTGTATGGATATGCCATACCACTAATGATGAAATTCAAAAAAAGCTTAATGTTTATAAGAAAACTAAAGAACTTTCACCTTGGATTTTTTCTTTATCTAAATTATTATCAAAAAAAAATAATTTAGAAATTCACATCATATCCCCTCATGAATACATATCAAAATATAAAAAGTTTAAATTGAATAATATTACTTATCATTTTTTTAATGCGCATATTCCTTTGTACGGTAGGCACTGGCCTAATTTTTTTAAATTTGATTATTTTACAAATTTCTTTTTTACAAATCTAAAAATAAGAAAAATTGTAAGGAGTATTAATCCAGATATTATTCAATTGTATGGTTCAGAAAATGCTTATTATTCATCATCGATACTTCAATTTCTAAAAAAATATCCTGTTCTAGTTACTATTCAGGGTTTTATTTCACTTTCTTCGAATTATTCATATTTAACTAAGAAAAGAATTAGTATTGAAAAAAAGATTTTTGAAAAATTCAAGCATTTTGGAATTAGAACTAAAACTATGGAGCTGCAAATATTAGAAAAAAAACCAAATGCGATTTTACATTGGCATGGATTTCCACAAAATGTCATCCCTCCATTAAATATTCCAATAAATGAGAAAAAATATGATTGTGTGTTTTTTGCTAGAATAACTAAGGATAAAGGTATCGAAGATCTTTTAAAAGCAATTTCTAGAATAAAAATATGGAAAAGGGACATAAGTTTAAATGTCATAGGTAATTATCAGAATGATTCATATAAGAAGTATCTATTAGATATGTGTGAAAATTTGGATATTATAAAAAATGTTACATGGACAGGTTTTTTGCCAAGCCAGCTAGATGTGCATACTAAAGTATCATATTCAAAAATATCAATATTGCCTACTTATCATGAAATAATTTCTGGGACGATTATTGAGAGTTTATTCTTAAAAATCCCTGTTGTTGCATATGATGTTGGAAGTATACATGAGTTAAATAAAGATTTTAATGTTGTAAAGCTGATTGAAAAAGGGAATATTGATTGTTTAGCTAATCAAATTTATAAATTAATTATTGATAACAAGGAGATTAATAGATTAGCTGAAATAGGCTTTAAAGTTATAAGTCAAAGATACAATGATGAACAAATAATGAAAGAAACTATTTTAGCATATCAAGAAGTTATAGACGATTTTAATAATTAATAATTTAGATGTATCTAATATCATATATAATAATTCTGCTAAATAATAAAACTTTTAAGAAAGCTAATATTTCATTTTTATTATATCTTCCTATTATAGACTCTTTGCACAATATGTTGCCTGGCACTGGCATCGGAGGGCACTATATAGCACCAATCATATTGATTTTCATTTACTTAAGTGGTTACTCCTCTTTTTATTTGCCATCTAAAAAATATATGATAATCTTCTTTATTGTATTAACAGCATCTATATTTTTTACATCTGATTTTATTCTTTCTTCAAATAAGGTATTAGGATTTATCTCTGCTATTATATGCTATCCCATGTACTTTCTTTTGTATCATAAATTAGATGAAGGTCAAAAAAATATATTTTATAGAAACATAATTATCGCTTTGACCTTATTTGCAATTTACATTTCTTTTTCGACACTTCTAAAATGGGGATTACATCCATCTGAATATGCATCATCATCGTATAAATATGCTTTTATATATTTAGGTAGATTAGGTTTTTACAGTTTACATTCTTTTTCGATTATGCTTGTTATGCTAATCATTATATATAAGTATAAAAATGGCAATTTTCATCTTTTGTTATTATATAGTATTGTTTTGCTAATTTTGTTTTTAATCTTAAAACGTTCATATTTTTTTGTTCCACTGATTGGAGGATTTATTGCATTATTAACAATCGATAAAAAGTTTTTTGCAACTATTTTTTTTATGGTCTCTCTCTTGTTCTTTTTTAATAATAATTATTTATTTGATGCATTTTTAAATTTAAGAAATATTAATTTAGATACTTCATATTTGGAGGAGAATAGATTTCTAGAATTTATTAATTATAAATATGAAATCATTGATATGTATCCACTGAAAAATATTTTATTTGGTACTGAAATTTTCAATTCTGAAGGAAAGTTTTTTTGGAAATTAGGAATCATAGATGATAGGGGAGATAGAATCCTTCACTCGGATTATACTCATATATTGTATGGTGCCGGTATAATTGGATTTTTATTTTATTTATCATTTCTAATTACAATTATAAAAGATTATATTTTTTTAAAGGTCAAATCTAAAAATATATTTATATTTGCATCAATTTATAGCATTATTATTGCTATGGGATTATTTGATGGTGGATTATATTATTCTAACAGAATATTCCACTTTGCATTTTTAGGTTTTATCTTAGCAGATATTTCTACTACAAAATTTAAAGAGGTCAATAATGAAAGAGAATAGTAAAGATAAGATAATATTAATTACTGGAGGGACCGGATCTTTTGGTAATGCGGTATTAAATAAAATTTTAAAATATGATTTTAAAGAAATACGAATATTTAGTCGAGATGAAAAAAAACAAGACGATATGCGAAATAAATTTAATAATCCTAAAATTAAATTTTATATTGGCGATGTCAGAGATTATTCTAGTATTGATATAGCTATAAAGGGAGTTAATTATATTTTTCACGCAGCAGCTTTAAAGCAAGTTCCATCTTGTGAATTTTTTCCACTTCAGGCTGTAAAAACAAATATTCTTGGTACAGATAATGTTTTAAGCTCTGCAATTTCAAATGAAGTTGAAAAAGTTGTAGTATTAAGTACTGATAAAGCTGTTTATCCTATAAATGCGATGGGGATGTCAAAAGCTTTAATGGAAAAAGTAATGATTTCTAAATCTATTGAATCTAATAAAACTATTATTTGTGGTACCAGATATGGCAATGTTATGGCATCAAGAGGTTCAGTTATTCCTTTGTTTATAAATCAAATCAAATCAAATAAACCAATCACAATAACTAATCCTAATATGACTAGATTTATGATGACTTTAGATGATGCAATAGATTTGGTTTTATTTGCATTTAAAAATGGAAAATCTGGAGAAATATTCGTACAAAAATCTCCAGCATCTACAGTTAAGGTTTTAGCGGATGCACTAAAGGAGCTCTATAATTCTAATGTAGAAATCAAAAATATTGGTACGCGTCATGGCGAAAAATTGTATGAATCACTGGTAAATAAAGAAGATATGGCTAAAGCTTTAGACCTAGAAGAATTTTATTGCATTCCTCCTGATACGAGAAGTTTAAACTATAACCTTTATTTCTCAAAAGGAGACGAAAATAATGCTAATATTGATGAGTATACTTCTCATAACACAAATAGATTAGATCTTAGGGGTACAAAAGATTTACTTTTAAAATTAAAATTTATTAAAGATGAAGTACTTATATAAACTTGGAGATATTGTTAATTTTAAAAGAGCTAATATCGATTATAAATTAAATTCAGTTTTAAATTTATAGATATATTTAAAAGGAGTGCATATTGTGGAAAAAACAAAAATTATGACTATTGTTGGTACTCGTCCTGAAATAATAAAACTAAGCAGAGTTATTTCTCAATTTGATGAGCATACAGATCATACAATCGTCCATACTGGACAAAATTATGATTTTGAATTAAATGAGATTTTTTTTAAAGAACTAAAAATACGAAAACCAGATTACTATTTAGATTGCGTAGGAAAAACTACAGCTGATACAATTGGTAGTATTATTTCTAAAAGTGACGCAATAATGAGAAAAATAAATCCTGATGCAGTTTTATTGTATGGAGATACCAATAGCTGCTTATCTATAATTTCTGCTAAGAGACTAAAAATCCCAGTTTTCCATTTTGAGGCTGGAAATAGATGCTTTGATCAAAGAGTTCCCGAAGAATTAAATAGAAAGGTGGTAGACCACTTAAGTGATATAAATTTCCCGCTAACTGAGCATGCTAGAAAATATTTAATAAGTGAAGGGATTAAACCTGAGACGATAATTAAAGTTGGCTCACCAATGAAGGAAGTATTAGATCATTATATGCCAAGTATTGTTAAGTCTAATATTTTATCTAAGCTTTCATTGAATGAATTTGATTATTTCTTATTAAGTTGTCATCGTGAAGAAAATGTAGATTCAACGAAAAATTTTAAAGATCTTCTAGATTCCTTAAATATTATTGCAGAAAAATACGATAAAAGAATTATTGTTTCTACACATCCAAGAACAAGTAAAAAACTTAGTGAGTTAAAAGGAAAAAAGCTTGATGATAGAATTGAATTCATGAAACCTATGGGATTATTTGATTATATAATGCTTCAACTAAAATCATTTTGTGTTATTTCTGACAGCGGAACGATAACAGAAGAGTCTTCAATTTTAAATTTCCCAGCAATTACAATAAGGCAGGCACATGAGAGACCAGAAGGAATGGATGAAGGTACTCTAATCATGTCTGGATTGGAGTCCAAAAGGATATTAGAATCAATTGAAATTGTAACATCTCATCATGATAGATCAAACAGAAAGTTTAAATTAGTTGGTGATTATGATGTTGATAATTTTTCTTTCAAAATTTTACGAATAGTTTTGAGCTATATTGACTATATAAATAGAAATGTTTGGAGAAAATAATTATAATTTGAAAAATATATTGATATTAGATTCAGAAGGAATGTCAGGACATTTAATTAGAGATTATTTTAAATCTTTAAATAAATATAAAATAATTTCGATACCATTTCTTCCTAAATTTAATAACTTTCAATCTACTATAAATGATTGGTCTAAAACTAGAATTGAATCTTTAATTCTAGAAAATAAACCTGACATTATTATTAATTGCTTAAGAATATTGATTGATGAATCTGAAAAATCATATGATTATGCAAAACATTTCAATGCAAATATTCCAAAAATAATTGAATCATACATTCAAAATAAAAAAATAAAATTAATTCAATTAAGTACAGATTGTGTTTTTTCTGGAGAAAAGGGAAAATACGATGAATTTGATGCTAAGGATGGCATATCTAACTATTCAAAAACAAAATCTTCAGGTGAAGTAATTAACAGCAAAGATTTAACCATTAGAACATCCTATATAGGACCAAATATTAATGGGAGGGATGAAGAGCTTTTTCATTGGTTTCTAACGCAATCTGGAGAAATAGAAGGATACGCGAATGTATTTTGGTCAGGGGTAACTACGTTAGAGTTAGCCAAATCAATAGAAAAATTTATTTTTTTAGATATTAGTGGTATTTATCACCTCACTTCTAGCAAATCAATATCTAAATATGATTTATTGAAATTAATAAAAGATATCTGGAGCAAAGACAATATTAATATTAATAAAAATGAATCCATTATTTCGGATAAAAGTTTAAGAGATAATAGAGGTGAAATAAAACCTCGTAATTATGATTTAATGTTTAATCAATTGAAAGAATGGATGTTTGAAAAAAAAGATTTATATGAAATATATAACCTTAAATGAAAATAGATAATAAAAAATATATAAAACTAATTACCTTTGGAAACTTTCCATCAGGTGGGGCATCTGCAAATTTATTAAGGAATTTTGGCTTGGCTGTTTCAAAAGAATTTAACGTTGAAGTACTACTACCGAGGGGATATTATTATGGAAATAAATTAGGTCAAAAAATTTCTAAATATGGATTTGTGGATAATGTAAAGTATAGGCACTTATTATTTTTATATCATCCAAAAAATATATTCGGAAAATTAATTGATAACTTCTTTGGAATCTTTATTCTCCCCTTCTCAATTATAAGATCTTTTTTAAAGAAAGAAATTGATTTAATTATATCATATGATACAAATCTAATAAGAACATTTTTATTATTACTTTTATCAAAAATTATTAATAAGCAATTAATTATTATTTTACCTGAATTTTATGAAAAACCTAAAAACAACATTAGAGAAATATTAAAGTGGTATAATTTTTATTTAAGTATTAGATATTTGATTAAGTATGCAAATGGATTTATTGTCGCTTCATTTTTTTTAAAAAAGTATATTAGGAATAAATTGAAATGTAATAAAAAAGTATATGTTTTGCCTAATTTAGTAGATACTAATTTATTTACTGATATTGCTACTTTTCCCTTTAAAAAAGAAAATATAACAATTGGTTACTCAGGTACCCCTACAAGAAAAGATGGTGTAATAGATTTAATTGATAGTTTTTCTATTTTAAGTAAAAAGTATAAAAATTTACATTTATTAATTATAGGTGATATTACAAATGGAGATTCTTTAATTCCAGAATTGAAAAAAAAGGCATCTAAATTAGAAGTTATAAATAATATAACCTTCACAGGATTAATTCCATTTTCTAAAGTCCCTGATTTATTGAAATCCTGTCAAATTTTAGCACTAACCAGACCTTCTGGAATATTTGCAGAAGCTGGATTTCCCACAAAATTAGGAGAATACTTTGCATGTAAAAAACCTGTTTTAATTACTAAAGTTGGAGATATTCCAAATTATTTTAAAAATGAGAAGCATGTTATTCTTGTTGAACCCAATAATATAGATAGTATTGTAGATGGTTTTGAAAAAATAATTTGTAATAAAGACTTATCTGAAAAATTATCATCTAATGGTTATGATTGGATGAAAAATAATCTCGATTTAAATAATGTCTCCACGAAATTGATAACATTTCTTAAAATTTAATTATTATGTGTGGAATTGCTGGAATATTAAATCTAGATGAGAATAATCCTGTTAATGAAAAACAGCTTAAGGATATGACTAGGGAGTTAAATCATCGGGGCCCTGATGATGAAGGATATTTTATTGATAAGTATATAGGCTTGGGACACAGAAGATTAGCTATTATTGACCCTGAAAATGCTAAACAGCCTATGAAAAGTAATGATGGCAGAATAGTTCTTTCTTTCAATGGTGCAATTTATAATTATATTGAATTACGAAGAGAATTAGAGAAGTTAGGACATTTATTCAAAACAAATTCAGATACTGAAGTTATTATAAATTCTTATTTAGAATGGGGCTTAGAATGTCAAAATAAATTTAATGGTATGTGGGCATTTGCATTATGGGATAAAAAAGAAGAAACTCTCATTTTATCACGAGATAGATTTGGAGAAAAACCCCTATACTTTTCAAACTGGAATAATTCTTTCATTTTTGGATCAGAAATTAAATCAATTCTTAGATATGGTGTTCCTAAAGAGATTAATATAGAGTTTTTAGAAATATATCTAGTTATGACAAATATACCTGAACCATATACTTTTTATAAGAACATTAATAAATTAGAGTCAGGCCATTATATTGTAATTAATAATAAAGGTATAAAGCATAAGAAATATTGGGATTTGGGAGAAATTGATGAAAATAATATGTTGAGAAATAAAGAAGATGTATATGAAAATTTTTCTTATTTACTAAATGATTCAATAAAAATTAGGATGAGGAGTGATGTTGAATACGGTGCTTTTTTAAGTGGTGGGCTTGATTCAACATCTATAGTAGCTTTAATGTCAGAAAATTCAAGAACCCCAATCAATACTTTTACCATAGGTTTTCAAAATAAAAGATTTGATGAAAGTAGAATTGCTGAAAAAGTATCTAATTATTATAATACAAAGCATACGACTAATTCATTTCCATTAAATAATTTTTCTGATATAGTAAATAAGATTACTAGTCATTTTGATGAACCTTTTGGTGATTCTTCTGCGATTCCAACAGGTTTTGTCTCAAATTTTGCTTCTAAAAAGGTTAAGATGGTTTTAACTGGCGATGGAGGAGATGAAGCTTTATCCGGTTATCCATCATATCAAGGGATAAAAATAGCCTCTCTATATAAAAAATTGCCTACGCTAATTCAGAGAAGTATACCTAATTCGATTAATATATTAAGATCAATTTTTAGAGGGGATGCTAGATATTTTATGAATAAAGCATTTGATGTATCTTATTCTTCAAGCTTATCTTTCTCTGATATGCTAATTCACAAGAGATCGTATACGGACTTTAAAGATATAAAAAAAATGTGTAATGATATCCCAGGAAAATTAAATATTGAAGATTATATATATGATTTTGTTGATAAAATACCTTATCAGAATCCATTTTATAAATTAATGTACTTTAATATAAAATATGATTTACCAAACCAGTATTTAACAAAAGTAGATAGAATGAGTATGGCTTCTTCATTGGAGACCAGAATTCCATTTCTTGATTATAGATTAATAGAATATATGATTAAAGTAGATAAAAATATTAAAATGACTGGCTTTGAAAGAAAAAGTGTTTTGAGGGAAACTATTGGGCATCAGATACCAAAAAGTGTTTTAAAAGCTTCAAAAAAAGGTTTTACTATCCCTTTAAGAGACTGGTTTAAAAAAGATTCATTTAATAATCATTTAGATGAAATCTATTTATTAAGTTCTATCCTCGATAAAAAAGTTATAGAAAAGATAATGATAGACAATAAAATAGGTGCAAAAGATAATGGTAATTTTATTTGGCAATTATTGTTATTAAAAGAGTTCTTGAATTAATTTTATGAATATTTTAATAGTTGCAGGCATGATAGACAAAAAACTCATGAGTAAGATTGAGCCCATATTGTTATTGGATTCTGTACAAAAAGTATTTTTAATTAGAGATAAAGAATTTAATCATCATAAGATTGATTTTATTAATTCTTCAGGAAGGCTAAAATCAATTTCCTTGTTTCGTCAATTGTATAGATTATTTGCTATTATTAAAACTTTAATTTTTTGTAAGGTAGATGTTGTAATTGGAATTGGTATGCTACCACATGGAATTTATTCAATACTATCCAGTAAAATATTTTTTAAAAAAAATATTTTATTATTAATGGGTAATAATGATCTTTGCATAACAAGTAGAAAAAATAAATTCCTACAATGGTTTCTAATAAAGATTACGAGCTTATCAAATAAGATAGGTACCAGAGGTGAAAAATCACAAGAATGGTTAATTAAGAATGGTATTAAAAAGGATAAATTGTTTATTCCACATAATACTTTTGATTTTAATGATTATAAAATTGATAAAAATATAATCAAAGAATACGATTTAATATATGTTGGACTACTAAGGAATTACAAAAGAGTAGATTTGTTGATTGATGTTATTAATATACTAGTAAATAAAAAAAATATGAAAAAAATTAAACTAGCCATAATAGGAGATGGTCCATTAAAAAATAAATTAATACAAAAGATTGATAGTATGAATTTATCTCAAAATATTATCTTTTTAGGTTATGGTGACATTGCGTTCCTTAATAAAAATTTAAATAAATCGAAGTTATTTGTTATGACTTCATATGGAGAAGGATTGCCAATGGCAATTGTTGAAGCTTTAAGTTGTGGCTTGCCAGCAGTTGCTTTTAATGATGCAGATATTCCCGATATTTTGATAAATGATTATAATGGCTATTTACCAGAGTTGGGGGACATAGTTTCATTTTCAAACTATGTTCATAAGATTCTTAATGATGATATTCTTTATAGTAGATTATCAGCAGCAGCAATAAAAACTAAATCAATAAAAAAAGATGAATATTCAATAGATTCAATTAAAGATGTATGGAAAAAAGAATTATTAAGTCTTTATGAATAATGAACAATTAATAAAAAATATTAATCTATCTATAAATAAATTTATAGATTGGTTTGAAGCTTTTGGAGAAACCTCTTATGATCGGATGGATTATTGGAGTTCTAGGACAGGTATCTTAGCAAAAAAAATATTCTATTTTAATAAAATAGTAGGTATACCTTTAGCAGCTTGGGGGCTATTGTTAGAAAATTTTTTACCTAAAGTTCAAAAAATTTATTCAAAGAAGCATAGAGAGGTTATTGGAGATGCACACTTTGCTCTTAGTTACTTCAATCTCTATGAAGTAACTAAAGAAAAAAGATTTTTGAATAAAGCTGAGCACTTTCTATCTATAATGGAAAAAACATCAACAAAGGGTTATAGCGGTATGGCTTGGGGGTATACTTTTGGATGGCAACAATCAAAGGGTAAATTTTGGAAATCAGGTATACCTATGATAACTATAACACCATACGCATTTTGGGCATTTAAAAAACACTTTGAGATTACTAATTGTAATCATAGTAAAGAAGTCTGCCTATCGATAGCTGACTTCGCATTAAATGATTTGCAAAAAACTGTAATGAGTAATGGAACCACATCATATAGCTATAGTCCAATTTCTAAGGATGTTATAATTAATGCCAATACATATAGAGCTGCTATGCTTTTAGATGCATATAAAATTTCCAATAATGAGGGGTATAGAATTTCAGCTGAGGAAAGTATTGAGTTTGTTCTGTCATATCAAGGACAAGATGGTGAGTGGCCTTATGAAGTTTCTGATAAAAATGATAGTTTCATTGATAATTTTCATACATGTTTTGTGTTGAGGAATTTATACAAATGCTATTTAGTAAATAAAGATCAAAAACTATTGAATGCAATAGTTAAAGGATATGAATATTATTATAAAAACTTATTTCATGATAATGGAAGGCCAAAGCATTTTTCTAAAATTAAATATGCTAAAATGAGAAAGTATGAGATGTATGATTATGCTGAGGGAATAACACTTGGTATTCTTCTTAAAAACCATGTAAGTAAATCTTTAGAAAAGTCAATTTTCTTAGCAAATGATTTGATAGATAATTTTCAAACGGATAAAGGTTATTTTATAACGAGGATCACCTCATTAAATACAAAACATAAAGTTCCATATTTAAGATGGCCGCAAGCACAATTATTGTTTTCACTTACAAATTTATATAAAGATTTAAAGTAATGTGTGGAATTAGTGGTATAATAAATTTTAATAACAAACCCATATGTTCAGAACAGCTTAAGTCAATGATGAGCACAATTAAACATAGAGGACCTGATAGTGAAGGAACTTATGTTGATAAAAACTTTGGTTTAGGACATGTTAGGTTAAGTATTCAAGATTTATCTTCTGCTGGAAACCAACCAATGTTTAGTGACGATGAAAGATATTCAATAGTATTTAATGGAGAAATATATAATTTTATTGAGATAAAAGATCAATTATCATCTAAGTATAATTTTAAAACTAAAACAGATACAGAAGTAATACTGGCAGCTTATATTGAATGGGGTGAAGATTGTCTAGATAAATTTAATGGTGATTGGGCATTTGTAATATATGATAAACTTAAGCATTCTTTTTTTGGTGCAAGAGATAGGTATGGTATAAAACCATTTTACTATTTTATGAATGATTCACAATTTATTTTTGCATCAGAAATAAAAGCTATTACGCAATTATTTGAAAATAGAGAAGCGAATGACAAATTGATATATGAATATTTAGTATATAATAGAACTGACCATTCAAATGAAACTTTTTTTAAAAATATCTATAAACTCCAGCATGGACATTCTTTTAAAATTGAATCTAACAATTTTAGTATAAAAAAGTGGTATAATTTATCAGATAAGTTAAGTCCTATTGAATTAAGTCCTCTTGATTATAGAAAAGAAATCAAATCATCAATAAAATTAAGGTTAAGAAGTGATGTTCCTTTAGGAGTAAGTCTAAGTGGGGGCATAGATTCTTCTGCTATTACATCAATACTAATACATGATTTTAAATTAAAAGATATAAATACATTCTCAGCGATATATAAGAATCAATGGGCTGATGAAAGTGAATTTATTGAAGAATATAGTGATGCTTTAGAAAATATGTATTTTGTAAGTCCAAATTCAAATTCATTTTATGACGACTTCGAGAAGTTTATTTATGCACAAGGAGAGCCAGTTTCAAATATTG
>MDTB01197315.1_pt1 | contig 20120 bp, 24 predicted proteins | sample 811161 | NCBI WGS metagenome assembly MDTB01 (sample SAMN05326650, study PRJNA326480) | marine metagenome | isolation source: seawater | place: Mediterranean Sea | collected 2009 | reverse complement strand
TTTACCTGTACAATAGACAACAATTAAAATATATACCTTTAAATATTTATGAAAAGAACTTATCAACCAAGTAATTTAGTTAGAAAAAGAAGACACGGTTTTAGGGCAAGAATGGCTTCCAAAAGTGGGAGGCAATTAATTGCTAGAAGAAGAGCTAAGGGTCGAAAAACAATATCAACGTAATCAATTTGATGGTTAAGCTTGAAAGTTTAAAAAAAAGCGACCAATTTAAAAAAGCACTCAAACAAAAAAAAGTTCATAGTGAGTACTTTTCATTATTCGCAGCAAAAAATTTTTATAAGCCTAAAAATAAATCAAATTTACTTATAAGTTTTGTGATGAAAAAAAAAATTGGTAACGCCGTTAAAAGAAACAGAATTAGAAGAAAATTAAAAGCTATAGTAGGAAAAATAATAAAAAAAAGAGGTGCAATTGATAGAGATTATACTTATATAGTTTTTGGTAAGTCTAATGCTTTTGCTCAAAAACAAGATGTGCTTTTGCCATTAATGGAGAAAAGTTTTAGCAGAATTAAAAAATGATATGACAAAAACTATTATCTTCATAATTAAAATCTATCAATTTTTAATTTCTCCATTACTAGGAACTAGATGTAGATTTCTTCCAACTTGTTCCGAGTATTTTATAGAAGCTCTGCAAAAACATGGTTTGGTAAGAGGATTTGATCTTGGCATTAAGAGAATTTTGAAGTGCCACCCATTTAAAAAACTAGGCGGTGACCATGGAATAGATTTTGTACCTTTGCCAAACAGTTCTTCTAAAAAAAATAAAATAGAGATAATTGTAGAAAATTTACATAAGACTGATTGGAAATTAGAGGATAAAAAGGAAATTAAAAATGGACAATAAAAATGTTTTTGTTGCAATAGCTCTATCAATGTCCGTTTTACTTTTCTGGGCAGCTTTTTTTGAAACGCCAAAACAAACAAATAAAAGTTCTTCACAAAATCAAGAAGTTATAAAAAATTTGAATAATATTACTCCTAATATAGATGCTCCTCTAAAAGTTGAAATAATCTCTAGGGAAGAGTCTTTGCAAAAAAGTAAAAGAATAAAAATTGAAAATAATAATATAATTGGATCTCTTTCTTTAAAAGGAGGTCTGATAGATGATATTTCTTTTAAAAATCATAAACAAAATTTAGAAAATCAAAAAAATATAGAGTTTTTAAATCCAGCTGAGACAAAAGATGGATTTTATGCCGAAACTGGTTGGACAAGCATTAATAATAAAATAAAAGTACCCACTAAAGAATCTATTTGGAGTGTAGTTGGAAATAATACTTTATCTGAAAATCAACCAGTTATTTTAGAGTGGAATAACGGAAATGGAATAATATTTAAAAAAAAAATTGAATTAGATAATAAATTTCTTTTTAATATTACCCAGCAAGTTCAAAATAATTCGAATAAACCAATCGATCTCTATCCTTATGCACAATTGACTAGGAATAAAATACCAGACGATATACAAAATTTTTATATTTCTCATGAAGGGTTTATAGGAGTTTTTGATGAGGAATTAAAAGAAGACGATTATGACGATATAGAAGAAAAAAAAATAGTTAGAGAAGCTGATGAAGGTTGGCTAGGTATTACAGATAAATTTTGGGTAATGGCTTTAGTTCCCCCAAAAGGAAAGAATTTTAAATCTACTTTTTTATATAAAGATTCTTTTAAAGCTAATTATATATTAAATAGTCCGACTACAGTTAGTCCAGCTTCAAGTAGTTCAAATAACGTAAAACTGTTTGTTGCGGCTAAAGAAGTAGAAACAATAGATTCGTATGCTGCTAAAGAAAATATAAATAAGTTTGACTTAGTAATTGATTGGGGATGGTTTTATTTTTTCACCAAACCTCTTTTTTTTGTAATTGATTATTTATTTAAATATTCAGGAAATTTCGGTGTAGCAATTGTTATTATTACTATTGCAATAAGATTAATATTCTTCCCTCTTGCTAATTACTCCTTTAGATCAATGGCAAAAATGAAAGCAGTGCAGCCAGAAATGACAAGATTAAAAGAATTACACAAAGAAGATAAGGTTAAGCTTCAACAAGAAATGATGGCTCTTTATAGAAAAGAAAAAATTAACCCCGCATCAGGATGTTTGCCAATTCTTATTCAAATACCTTTCTTTTTTGCGATTTATAAAATGTTATTTATATCTTTAGAAATGAGACATCAGCCTTTTTTTGGCTGGATAAAAGATCTATCTGATAAAGATCCTACGTCTATATTTAATTTGTTTGGTTTAATTCCCTGGGATCCCCCAAGTTTTTTAATAATTGGAATTTGGCCAATCTTAATGGGAGCCTCAATGTGGGTTCAGCAAAAATTAAATCCCGCTCCTGCAGATCCAATACAAGCGAAGATTTTTGCATTTTTTCCACTTTTTTTAACAATCATTTTAGCCTCTTTCCCTTCAGGACTTGTGGTTTACTGGACGATAAACAATATTCTAACTATTGCTCAACAATGGGTAATAATGAAACAGACTAAAGTTAAAACAAATTAGATGTCGAAAGGAATTTCTTTAGAAGAGATAAAAAAATTTTGGCCGGAAAAAGCTCCTGATATTAATATTGTTCAAAAATATGTTTCAAAATATGAAAAAGAGATAATTGTTATTAAATACGGTGGAAATGTTCTTATAGATAGAAATGTATTCAATAATTTTATTTCAGACATATATGTTCTAAATAAACTTGGTATATCTATAATTGTTGTGCACGGGGGTGGTCCAAGAATTAAGAGAGAATTAGAAAAAAAAAATATTAGTTCAAAATTTATTAACGGACTAAGAGTAACCTCTAAAGATATAATAGATACTGTTGAAGAAGTGTTAATAGATTTTAATCACGATATAGTGAACTCTCTTAAAAAATTAGGTTCAGATGCAGTTTCGTTTCACACAAAAAACAGCAATATAATTGAAGTTGAACCTGAGAGAGAAGAGTTAGGCTTTGTAGGAATTCCAAAAAAAATTAACATTAATTCAATTGAGGAGACACTAAGCAAAAATAAAATCCCAATTATTGCTCCGTTAGGCTTGGGGAAAAATAATCAAACTTTTAATATCAATGGTGATACAGCCGCGAGCGCGATAGCTAAAAAACTTAGATCTAGAAGACTTATATTAATGACTAATGTAGAGGGTGTTTATGATGATAAAAAGAATCTTATTTCAGAAATTAAACCTTTTGACATTGAAAATTTGATTAAGTGGAAAATAGTTGAAGGAGGAATGATTCCAAAAATAGAAAATTGTGTTGATGCAGTCGAAAATGGAGTAAGAGGTGTGGTAATTCTAGACGGAAGAAAGCCTCATTCAGTTCTTCACGAAATATTTTCTGATACTGGTTCAGGAACATTAATAAGAAAATGAACGATCTAAAAAATATTAAATATTGGTTGTTTGATTTAGATAATACTTTATATGATGGTGCGACTAAAGTTTTTGATCAAGTGGATAAAAAAATGACAAAATTTATTTCTGAAAAACTTAAGATTGATACTTTAGAAGCTAGAGAAATACAAAAAAATTATTTTCAAGAGTATAATACAACATTAAACGGCATGATTAAAAATCACAAGATTGATGCAGATGAATTTCTTGAGTTTGTTCATGATGTAGATCTAGAGTTTTTAGATAAAGATAAAGTTTTAGAGGATGAAATAAAAAAACTAAATGGAAAAAAGATTATATTTACCAATGGTTCAAGAGCTCATGCAGAAAACGTGACTAAAAGAATTGGTATAGATAAGCTTTTTGATGGAATATTTGATATAAGAGACTCTGAATTCATACCTAAGCCTTCGAAAGAACCATACGTAAAATTAGTAGAAAGTTACAAAATTGAGCCACAATATTGTATATTCTTTGAAGATATAGCAAGAAATTTAAAACCAGCTTTTGAAATGGGTATGAAAACAGTTTGGATTAAAAATAAAGAACCTTGGGCAGCAAAATTTTCAGATTCTGAATTTATTTGTTATAAAACTGATAAACTCGCTAATTTTTTAAAGGAGATAAATGAAACCAAATGAATTAGAAGTAATTATTAACAGCGCTTTTGATAATAAAAAAGATGTTTCTGAGAATTCTGACAAAAAAATCTTAGATGCAATTAATGAAACGATTGAGCTTACTGACAAAGGCAACATTAGAGTGGCTGAGAAAAAAAACGGAAAATGGTTGGTAAATCAGTGGGTGAAAAAAGCAATTCTGTTGAGTTTTAGAGTTAATAAAATGCAGATGTCAAAAGGTCCTTACACAACTTGGTATGATAAAGTTCAAGGAAAATCTGTTTTATGGAATGAGGAAGATTGGAAAAAAGCTGGTTACAGACATGTTCCAAATGGTGTTGTAAGAAAAGGATCTTTCATAGCTAAAGGAGTTGTTTTAATGCCTTGTTTTGTGAACCTTGGTGCATATGTAGATGAAGGGACAATGATTGATACTTGGGCTTCTGTTGGTTCGTGTGCACAAGTTGGAAAAAATTGTCATGTTTCCGGAGGGGCAGGTATTGGTGGAGTTCTTGAACCCTTGCAGGCTGGACCAGTTATTATTGAAGATAATTGTTTCATAGGTGCTCGATCAGAGATTGCAGAAGGTGTTTTAGTTGAAGAAGGTGCTGTGATTTCAATGGGTGTTTATATTGGTGCATCCACAAAAATAATTGATAGAGGAACAGGTGAAGTTACATTTGGAAAAGTTCCAGCTTACTCAGTTGTTGTTCCTGGTTCCATGCCAAACAAAAAAAATCCTGATGGTCCATCTTTATATTGCGCTGTAATTGTTAAAAAAGTTGATGAAAAGACTAGAAGCAAAACATCAATTAATGATTTATTGAGAGATTAATGCCCAATATAGATGAATTAAAATTAGCTAAAGAACTTATTAGTTTTCCAAGTATTACTCCAAAAGATGCTGGAGCAATAAATTTTTTAAGTAAAAAGCTTAAGTCTTTAGGATTTAGATGCAAAACTTTAGAATTTAGGGACAAGAAAAGTAAACCTATAAGAAACTTATATGCAAGGTTAGGAACAAAACAACCAAATCTCTGTTATGCAGGACATACAGATGTAGTGCCACCAGGAAACATGAACGACTGGACTGTTAATCCTTTTAAGCCTGCTGTTAAAAAAAAACATTTAATTGGCAGAGGGGCAAATGACATGAAAAGTTCTATCGCTTGCTTTGTCTCTGCAGTGAATAAGTTTTTAAAAAACAAACCTAAATTTAACGGTTCTATAAGCTTTTTAATAACAGGCGATGAAGAGGGTTATGCCATAAATGGTACAAAAAAGGTTGTAGAGTACTTGAAAAAAAAAGGAGAGAAAATTAATTTTTGTATTGTTGGAGAGCCAACAAATCCAAATAAACTTGGTGAAATGATAAAAATAGGTAGACGAGGCAGCCTTACAGGTAAAATTGAGATATCTGGAGTACAAGGTCATGTTGCCTATCCTCAGCTTTTAAATAACCCTATAAACACTCTAGTTAGTATTTGCAAAAAATTAAAAGATAAAAAATTAGATAAAGGTAATAAAAATTTTCAACCTTCAAATTTGGAGTTTACGGGTATTTACGTAGATAACAAAGCTCATAACGTAATTCCAGCTAAGGCAAAAGCTCAATTCAATATTAGATATAATGATTTTCACACCGCAAAATCTTTAAAGAAGAGTATTAGTTCTATAATAAAAAATTTATGCAAAAAAAATAATTGTAAATTCAAAATAGAGTATCTAGCTAATGGAGACTCATTTTTGACAAAACCAAATAAGACAATTTATTTAGCAAAAAAAATAATCAAAAAAATTACTAAAGTTAATCCTAAGTTTTCAACTACAGGAGGTACTTCAGATGCCAGGTTTATTAGAAAAATTTCGCCTTGCCTTGAGTTTGGTCTTGTAAATAAAACAATGCATAAAGTTGATGAATGTGTCTCTATATCTGACCTTAAAAAACTTACAGACATTTATAAAAATATCTTAATTGAGTATTTTAAGTGAAATTATACAAAATTAAAAAATCGAATATAGACAACAAAGGATTGTATGCTAGGCAAAATATTAAAGATCGAACAAAAATTATTGAATATAAAGGAAGACTTATTACTAAAAAACAAGTCGAGCTAAATCCAAAATTTGATAATGATAAAGCTATATATCTTTTTAATATAAATAAAATATATGATCTAGATGGAGATTTTAAATATAATACAGCTAGATTAATAAATCATTCATGCGATCCTAATTGCGAAGTCTCTGGAACTGGTTTGAAAGTTTGGGTTTATGCAATTAAAAATATTAAAAAAGGAGAAGAATTAACTTATGATTATGGATTTGGTTTTGATGAATATTATAAAGATTTTCCCTGTAAATGTAGATCGAAAAATTGTGTTGGATATATAGTAAGAGAGGGTTCTAGATGGAGAATAAAAAAACGAAGATAGATATAATTTTACCAAATTTTAACAGCGCAGATTACATCAAGGAAACTATAAAAAGTGTGATTAATCAAACTTATTCTAATTGGAATTTAATTATAGTTGATGATTGCTCAGATAAGAAAACAGTTAATATTTTAAAGAAATATTCAAAAAATAAAAAATTTAAAATTTACTGGTTAAAAAAAAATTTTGGGGCAGGATATTGTAGAAATTACGCTATAAAAAAATCAAAGTCACCCTATTTAGCTTTCTTAGATTCTGATGACATATGGAAAAAAAACAAGTTAAAGACTCAAATGAAATTTATGAAAAAAAATAATTATTCATTTACTTACACAAATTATGAAATATTTGGAAGTAAATCTAAAAAAATAGTAACACCTAGAAAATTTAATTTTAATAGATTTATTCATAATACCGCTATTTGCACAAGTTCAATGATAATAAAACGTAAAATTATAAAGGGAGTTGAATTTACAGATACAAAAATATGTGAGGATTATTTTTTTAAGTGTAAAATTTTAAAAAATTATAATGCTTATTGTTTAAAAGATTTTTTGACTAAATATAGATTAAGAAAAAATTCGCTTCAAAGTAATATTTTCAGGAACTTTTATTGGATATGGAAAATAAACAAAGATTATAACAAATTAAGTTTTTTAAAAAATTTTTTTTCATTGTTTTTTATTTCATTAAATTCATTGCAAAAATATGGAATAAAAGATCTTTTTTAGATTTAATACTTGATATCTTTAAGATACAATCCGCAAGCAGGAGCTGGAGGAGCACATTTTGATCTTTTTTTTGAATTAAGGACTTTTTTAAAATATTTTAAAGTCCATTTTTTACTAGATAAATATTCAAGACAACCGACTATCGATCTTACTTGATTCTGTAAAAATGATTTTGATTTAAATGTAATTAATATTAACTCTCCTTGCTTTTTAATTTTAATAGAATTCATCTTTTTAATTGGAGATTTCGCGGAACACGAAGCTGCTCTAAAAGTAGAAAAATCATGCTCACCCTCTAAAGCTTTAGCACCTTGTTTTAAAAGATTTAAATCTAGCCTTTTCTTTATATGCCAAGCTTGATTTTTTCCAAGAGACAAAGCGCCTTCTCTATTAATTATTTTATACTCATAGATTCTCTCTTTGGCGTTAAATCTTGCATTAAAATTCAAATCTTTTTTTTTTATATCTAAAACTGATATTAAATTTTCTTTTAAAAAAAAGTTAATTGAATTTATAAATTTTTTTTTATTGTCTATGTTTTTATCAATTTTAAAATTTGCATGTTGTCCATTAGCGTGAACACCTTTGTCTGTTCTTCCCGCTCCTATAACTCTTATTTTAAATTTAAACATTCTGTATAATGCTATTTCGATAGCATCTTGAATTGATTTTCCATTTTTTTGAAATTGCCAACCCACATATTTTGTACCATCATACTCAATCTTTAATAGATAGTTTTTCATTTTAAAGAATTTTAAAACCAACCTCTAAATCGTTGCCTTTTAAATATTCTGCAGCTTTCATATGCTTTTTACCTTCTTTTTGAAGTTCTAAAATTTGAATAGCTTCTTCTGAACATGCTATGGTGAAATTTTTATCTAAAATTTTACCTGGTTCTCCTTTTTTTTTAATCTCAATAGCTTTGATTATTTTTATTCTTGATCCATTATAATCTAACCAAGACCCAGGATTAGGATGAAGAGCATTTATCTTAGCAATAACATTTTTTGCTGAATGGCTCCAATTGATTTTAGACTCATTTTTTTTTATTTTTTTCGCATAAGTTGCCTCGCTTTCATTCTGAGCAACAAAATTAGCTTTATTTTTTTCAATCAAATTCAAAGAGTCTAAAATTAGTTTCGCTCCTAGTGTTGAGAGTTTTTTGCTTAATTCTTCGTAATTAACATCTTTAGAAATATCTATTTTTGACTTCATCATAACTGGTCCAGAGTCCAATTTTGGAACTATTTTCATAATCGAAATTCCAGTCTCTTTATCCAAATTCATTATTGCTCTTTGGATTGGAGCAGCTCCTCTCCATTTTGGTAAAATAGAGGCGTGTATATTTAAAAAAAATATTTTAGGTAAATCTAAAAATTTTTTTGGTATAATTTGTCCGTATGCTACAACTATTACAAGATCAGGTTTAATTTTTTTTATAAAATTGTATTCTTTATCTTCGTTTAAATTTGTTGGATATCTGATAGATATTTTTAATTTTTCAGCATACTGATGCACAGGGGAAGAAATTATTTTTTGACCTCTTGCTTTTTTCTTTGGTGGCTGAGTATAAACACAGACTATTTCATGTTTGGACTCTTTAAGTGATTTTAATATGGGAACAGCAAATTCGGGTGTTCCCATAAAAATTATCTTTAGTGGCATTGATTCAAACTACCACTCTCTCTATCTCTTTTTTATGTTTAACAAGTTTTTTTATTATCATATCTTTTTTAAGTTTTGATAAATAATCGATAAATAAAATACCGTTTAAATGATCTACCTCATGTTGAATGCAAGTTGATAAAAGTCCATCAGCTTTTAATTTTTTTTCTTTTCCATTTAAATCAACGTATTTTAAAAGACACTTAGCAGGTCTCTCTATTTCCGCAAATTGTCCAGGTAATGACAAACAGCCTTCTTCATAAACTGAAGTATTTTCTGATTTACTAAGTATCTCTGGGTTGATTAGAAACAACGGATCTCTCTTTTTTTCTTCTTTGGAAATATCTATTACTACTAGTCTCTTTAAAACTCCTATTTGAACCGCAGCCAAACCTATTCCCGGAGCGTCATACATTGTCTGAAGCATATCTTTCATCAGATTTCTAATATCATCATTCACCTTTTCAATAGGCTCACATTTTTTCCTTAAAATTGGATCAGGCTCAATAAGAATTTTTCTTTTCATATTGTAATATATATTGTAATTAACTTCTTTGTGGTAGTGCTGAAATAAGAATTTGATTTCTTATTGTTTTCAAATTATTCTGATTTAAAAGGTGAGTTATAAAATAAATTGTCTCTGGGTCTAGATTATAAGCTTCATCCTCACCTATTATCTCAACTAGTTTCAGGGTTAAAAAAGCGGACTCATTAGTTTTTCCTAATCTTAGCAAATTTGAGGGAACACTATATTGCTTGGAAATTTCTAAGTAATTTAAATCCTTTGGAATTTCAAAACCATCTTTAGCTAAAGACTCAACTAAAGCTAGATCTTTTGCAGAAAAAAAATATTTTCTATTTTTTTTTATCTTTTTATATATTTTAAAGAAATCTTTTTGTGCTTTCTTTTCATCAATTTCATTATTAAAGTATTTAATTAATCTTGATTGGTGTAATACTTTATCATCAAATTTAATTTTACCTTTTTTTATCTCTTCTTTACTAATTATATTTTTTTTAACAACTTCCTTATATGATTCATCAATGTCGTCTAAATTAATTTCTTTTAATTTATCACTTAAATAGCTTGTAAAAATGTTTGATAAATCGTCTTTTTTGAACAAGTCTTTTAACAAAAATAGTAATTTAATTTTATTTTCCTCATTATCAGAAAGTAAATATTTTTGATAAATTAAAGCTCTAGAGTCAACGCTTTCAAGTGTTTGATAAATATCCTCTGCTCTAATTAATGTGTTTAAATCAAAATTAATTTTTGAGTAGATATCAAAAATTTTTAATTTATCAAATTGATTTAGATTAGCAGCTGCTTCTAAATCTTTAATTTTCTCTTTATCCTTAAAATCTTCTAAAACTATTAAATTAGCTGAATTTAAATATTCCCAAATTATATTTTTCGTAGTTTTTTTAGGCTCAAATTTAAAATCTTTTATGGTGACACTTGACAAATAAAAGTTTAATAAATTTTTTTCATTAATTTTTTTCGATGTTTTACTCGTTACTCCAAGAAGAAAATCAATTTTATCATCAAAAAATTTGTCAGATTGGTTTTCTTCTCTTAAGATATCAAGTTGAAGTTGTGCTTCATTGTTTTTTTTATCGAATACCAAGCAATAAATTTTGAATTTTTCTAAATAAGAGTCTTTAATGCTTTTATCTAAAAAAGAAATTTTTTCACAACCTGATTTGATATCTGCATTGGCTATGTTGCTATCGACCAAATATTGTATCATTTTTTTTTTTCTGGAAAGGTACTGTTTTGTTTTAAAAACTTTTCAATAAGTTCAATTTTTTTATTTTCTATGAGCCAGTTAATTTTCAAATTAATAAATTCTTTATCATCCATTCCTTGTGGTGGATGAGCAATAGACAAAATAGTATTTTCAAATAGTTGGGTTGCCGTATCTGAGAGTTTAATTTTATTTATTCTTTTAAAACTTGACCTTACTTTTTCAGCCTCGGTTTGAGACCACATATTTAGATCAAAATTATTTTGAGCTGGTTCATAAATCCCAAAAATATTTGAATTATCTGTCAGATTGTTAAGATTACTTTCAATTTCAATATCATTATTTATCGTAACAGTATTTAAAGTATTTGATTTCTTTATTTCGTCTAAGTTTATTTTATTCTGGATAATATTTTGTTGGTCCGTTTTTTTTGATTTATTCCAAATGTCAATTTGCTCCTCGCTTTTGAGAGGCAGAGATAAAACTAAAAAAATTAATAAGATAATTAATTTATTTAAGTTTTTTGATTTCATCAGTAATATCAATTTTGTAATTTTGTTTAGGACTTGGGAAGTTAATTTTTTCTATCAAAAAAATAGCTACGATTAAAAGTATTAAAATCAAAACAATTTTAAGTAAGATTTTAAATATTGAACTTCCAATATTTTGATTTCGGTTGTATTTAAGTTGCATAGTTTAAAAAAGTATTTAAACTGAAAAAATAAGACATATTTGTGATAAATCAAATTTAAAATTGGTAAAATTATTGAAAAAAAACCTAGTATTAACTGGCATGATGGGAGTTGGAAAATCTACCATAGGAAAAAAGCTGGCTATAAAGCTAAAAGCAAAGTTTATTGATATAGATAAAGTCATTGAAAAAAGTGAGAAAAAATCAATTAAAGAAATTTTTGATCTTAAGGGAGAGGATTATTTTAGAAAAATTGAAAAAAAAATTGCACTTCAAGAGCTAAAAAAAATTAATAAGGTTGTTGCTTTAGGCGGTGGAGCTTTTATGAATAAATATATTAGAAAAGAGGTAGAAGTATCTGCCGTTAGTTTTTGGTTAGATTTAAATTTAAAATCTTTGTCTAAAAGATTAGAAAATTCAAAAAAAAGACCACTACTATATCAAGGAAATTTATCAGAGATTATTAATAAAATTTACTTAGAGAGAAAGAAATTCTATAATCAATCAAATTATAGAATTAAATGCGACTCTATGAATATTAATGAAATTATTCTAAAAATACTTAGTTTATATGAAAACTCAAGAAATTAAATTTAATAGTAAAAAAACAAGTTATTCAATTTTAATTGGGGCAAATATTTTAAGTGTGTTGCCTAAAAAAATAAAATCAATATGTCCTAATACAAAAAAAATTGCTCTAATCTTTGATAAAAGATTGCCGTTTAAATACAAAAAAACTATATCAAACAGTTTAAAAAATTATGAAGTAACTACTTTAAATTTTGTGCCCAGTGAAAAATCAAAGTCATTAAAATCAGTTAACTTTTTTTTGGATAAACTATTATCAAAAAATTTAAATAGATCAGATCTAGTTATAGGCGTAGGTGGAGGAATTATTGGAGATTTAACAGGTTTTATAACGAGTATTTATAAAAGAGGTATTAATTTTATAAGCATTCCTACAACGTTACTCGCTCAAGTCGATGCATCTGTTGGGGGTAAAACTGGTGTCAATTCATTGTATGGAAAAAATTTAATTGGGTCATTTTCTCAACCTAAGTTAGTCATATCAGATACATCATTTTTAAAAAGTTTAAAAAAAAAAGAAATGGTTTGTGGTTTTGCAGAGATCTTAAAACATGCTCTAATAAAAGATAAAAAATTTTTTATTTGGTTAAAAAATAATAGCGAAGAAATTTTTAATCAAAACTCAAAAAAATTGATTTACGCGATAAAGAAAAGCTGTCTAATTAAATTATTTTTTGTGAATAAAGATGTAAACGAGAAAAATTTAAGAATGATTTTGAATTTTGGCCATACTTTTGCTCATGCAATTGAAGTTAAAAATAATTACTCAACAAAGATAACACATGGTGAGGCAGTTCTTGCTGGAATGATATTGGCTATCAAGCTATCAATAATTAAAAAAGTTTGTTCAAAAAAAACTTTGGAAAATGTAAAAGAAATTTATAAATCTAACGAATTAAATTACACGTTTAATAAATATAAAAAAATTAGTGAAATAAATAGTTTATTGCCTTTCTTAAAAAATGATAAAAAAAATAATGATAGTAAAATAAATTTTGTTTTACTCAAAAAAATTGGAAAAACAACAATACCTAATAAATACAAAATTTCATTAAGTGAATTAAAATCAAAAATTAAATATTTTAATCAATACTAATTTCAAGTGCATGTATTTTATCTTTTAAGTCATCTTTTAAAATATTCATAATTAACTTTTGAGCTTTCAAAAGAGAAATTGACTTAAGATATAAAGATTTAATCTTTAAATGTAGGTGATATTTATTTTCAGAAAAAAATTTATGGCCTTTATGTTTTGCTGAATTATCTATTATTTCAAGGCTCTCAAATTTGATTTTTTGACACAATTTTTTTTCAATGTATTTTAAATAATTTTCCATTTTAATAAATTTACTATATAGAAATAAAACTAATATGAAAACAATCTGTGACTGGGAAAGTTGTAATGAAATAGGTTCCTATAAAGCTCCTGTTGAGCGAGACAATAGTAAGAAATTTAGATTACTCTGTTTAAAGCATATAAAATTATTTAATAAAAATTGGAATTATTTTGAAAACATGAATAATCAAGAAATAGAATTTTTTATCAAATCTGATTTGACTTGGCATAAATCTACCAAAAATTTTGGTTCCTCAGATAATTTTTTTAATATTTTGTGGAACAATGCCTTAGATGATAAACTTAATATATTTAAAAGTTCAAATTTTAAAGAGTTTAAAAAAACAAAAATTTCTCAGACTGATAGAGATGCATTAGAGGTTATGGAGCTAAATGAAGCAGCAAAATGGGAAGAAATTCAAACAAAGTTTAAAAACCTTGTCAAAAAATATCATCCTGATAAAAACCATGGTAACAAAAAATTTGAGGATAAATTAAAAAAAATTACTTTAGCTTATAGTCAATTAAAAAAAACTTTAGGAAAAAAATGAGTACAGAAAAATTTTTAACAAAACCTGATATCAAAATATCAGTCAAACAAACTTTTGGATTTGATAGTGAAATGCAAATTAACGCTTTCTCAAAAAAAAACGAGTATGTTCCAAAAATTGATACCGACTATAAATTTGATAAAGATACCACTCTTGCCATACTTGCCGGTTTTTCATTTAACAAAAGAGTTCTCATTCAAGGTTATCATGGGACTGGAAAGTCAACTCATATAGAGCAAGTTGCGGCGAGATTAAACTGGCCCTGTATAAGAGTAAACTTAGACAGTCATGTGAGCCGAATAGATCTAATTGGTAAAGATGCAATAGTTTTAAAAGACAATAAGCAAATAACAGAATTTAAAGAAGGGATTTTGCCTTGGTCAATTCAAAATCCAGTAGCACTTGTTTTTGATGAATATGATGCTGGAAGACCTGATGTAATGTTTGTTATTCAAAGAGTTTTAGAAAGTGATGGAAACTTCACTTTACTGGACAAAAATAAAGTTTTAGAACAGCATGATTTTTTTAGAATTTTTGCAACAACTAATACTGTAGGTTTAGGAGATACATCTGGTTTGTATCATGGGACTCAACAAATAAATCAAGGTCAAATGGATAGATGGAATATAGTTTCTACATTAAATTATTTGCCTTTTGAGAAAGAGTTAGAAATTATATTAGCTAAGAACAAAAATTTTAATAACAAAGAAGGTAAAGAAATATTATCTAACATGATAAAAGTAGCTGATCTTACACGAAAAGGTTTTGTTAATGGAGACATCTCTACTGTAATGAGTCCAAGAACTGTGATGCATTGGGCAGAAAATACATCTATTTTCAAAGATAAAGGTTATGGATTTAGGGTAACTTTTTTAAATAAGTGTGACGATTTAGAAAAAAAAATTATATCTGAATATTATCAAAGATGTTTTGGTGAAGATTTACCAGAGTCTTCAATAAACGTCACTTTATAGTAAAGTGGAAAAAAAAACAGAAATATTAGAAAACTTTAAGACAGCTATTGGTTCTACTGTTAAATCTTTATCTAATTTAGATGACGTGGAAGTTTCTTTTGGCAATAAAAATACAAAATCAGAAAAAATATCCGTTAAATTACCTGAAATTGAACAGATTAATAATAAAATCAATTATGAACAAATAAGAGCTATAGCGGACTCCGAGTCTTTAAAACTTAGATTTAGCGATAATAATATTTTGAAAACCTATGAACCTGAAGGAAATATTTCAAAAAAATTATACGAAATAGCTGAGAAGATTAGATACGAAAAATTAGGTTCTGATCAGTTTAAGGGGGTGAAAAATAATTTAAATAAATATTATCATGAAAGAATAAATTCTTTGGATCTTAAAAGCAGTGAAGAGAAAATTGTGGAGTCATTTGAGAATTATCTAAGATGTAAATTACTGGAGATTAAAAATACGAAGGAATTAGAAAAAAAATTAAAATCTTTTAAAAAAGATTTAGATATAAAGTTTAAAAACAAAATTGAAGATCTCAGTGAGTCAACTAATGATCAGGCCCAATATAATTCTATTGTTTCTAAACTTATAACTAATATGAGTTTAGACGAAAATCTTGAAGAAGAAGACAAAAATGAAGAGGAAAACAAAGAAGAAAAACAAAAACATCCTAAAAATCAAGAGCAGAAAGCAGAAAAACAAGATCAGGAACAACAAGAAATGTCAATCGAGTCAGGTATACCTGATTTAGAAAATCAAACTAAAGAATCTGATCAAGATGGAGAAGAAATTGAAATAGAGGATAAGTCTAGTACTGACTTTCGAAAAAACATTAAAAACAATCTAGGAGATCTTAAGTATAAGTTTTACACAGAAGAATTTGACGAAATTATAAAAGCTGAAGATTTAGAAAGTGAAGAAGAATTAAGTCGATTAAGAAAAAATTTAGACCAGCAGTTACTACAACTTAAAAGTTTTATTTCAAAGCTTGCAAATAAATTACAAAGAAAACTTTTAGCTAAACAAAGTAGATCCTGGGATTTTGATTTAGAAGAAGGTCTTTTAGATACTTCAAAATTACCAAGAATTATTATGGATCCATTCAATTCTTTATCTTTTAAAAAAGAAAAAGATATAGAATTTAAAGATACATTGGTGACAATTTTGATTGACAATTCTGGATCAATGCGAGGTAAACCTATTTCAGTAGCAGCAATTTGTGCTGATATTCTTGCAAGAACCCTTGAGCGTTGTTCTGTTAAAGTAGAAATTTTAGGTTTTACAACGAAACATTGGAAGGGAGGGTCCTCAAGAGAAAAGTGGATGAAGAACGAAAAACCTTCTTTACCCGGAAGATTAAACGATCTTAGACATATAATATATAAATCTGCTGACACCCCTTGGAGACAAGCAAAATCAAATATGGGTTTAATGTTAAAAGAAGGGTTATTGAAAGAAAATATTGATGGTGAAGCTCTTAAGTGGGCTTATAATAAAATGTCTAGAAGGAAAGAAGAGAGAAAAATTTTAATGGTAATTTCAGATGGAGCTCCAGTAGATGACTCAACACTATCAACTAATACCAGTGATTATTTAGAAGCAAACTTAAAGAATATTGTAAAGTGGATTGAAAACAAATCTAATATAGAATTATTAGCTATTGGTATCGGCCATGATGTTACTAGATATTATAATCAAGCGATTAAAATTACCGATGTCCAAGATTTAGGTGATGTAATGATAAATCAACTAACTGACTTATTTGTTGAAAAAAATAAAAAAACTATTCATTAAATTAAATACTCTGAACTGATTTTTCAGAAACATCTTTGATTTTTTTCAAAAGAAGTCTAAATGGTATTAGCATAGTAAGTGCCATTAACAATTTTACTGCCAAATCTCCCAAAGCAAGTGTTACCCACGAAATGCCTGTCGCATAAAAAGCTATAGAGAAAAAAAGAAAAGTATCTGTAATTGAACCTATTATTGAAGATGCTAAAGGAGCTATATACCAAGTTTTTTTTCTCAGATAATCAAAAACTTGTACGTCAAAATTTTGAGCCAAGAAAAATGCTATTCCTGATCCTATGGCAATTCTAATTGATATTATGTCTGAAAAATTAGTAGAAACAAAAAGAGTTAAGGCGATGCCTATTATAAAACCGACATAAACAATTTTTTTTGCTACTTCTTTGCCATATGCCCTATTAGCTAAGTCAGTTATAAGGAAAGTAATAGGATAACTAAACGCGCCATAAGTTAAAATTTCACTCAATCCATAATATGATATTGGAAATTGAACTAAGTAGTTAGAAGCAACTACTATTAAACCCATCAAAATTGAAAGCTTATAAAATAAACTCATTTATTACTTCTTAGGGGATATAGAGGCCTTAAGCTTTTTTACTTTTTTAGATAAATTATTATTTTTTGCCGATGCTAAAAATTTGTCTAATCCGCCTTTGAAATCAACTGTTCTTAAAGCAGCATTTGTGACATTTAATTTAATATTTTTTTTCAAAAGATCACTTCTAAAAGTCACTTTTTTTAGATTAGGCAAAAATCTTCTCTTCGTTTTATTTTTTGCGTGACTTACGTTGTGACCTTTAAGAGGTGATATTCCTGTTAATTCGCATCTTTTAGACATAATTTTTCCTACAGCTATATAATTCTACTAATGGGAGTGGTCAAGCATTAATTCCAACTGCGTCCTTTATATTTTTTAAATTATGTTTATTTAAAATTGAAATTAACTCAGTTTTTATATTTTTTACAACACTTGGGCCTTTATAGATCATTCCTGTATATAATTGAACTGCATTAGCTCCAGCAGTTATTTTTTCAAAAGCGCTTTCACCAGAATCAATCCCTCCAACTCCTATAATTTGAATTTTTCCTTTAGTTTCTTTATAAAATTTTTTAATAAGCTTTGTTGAAATATTTTTAAGAGGTTGTCCAGATAATCCTCCTAATTCAGATTTTTTAAAGTCAATTAATTTTTCTCGATTTTGGTCTGTAGTATTAGAAATTATGATGCCGTCTATTTTATACTTTTTAATTAATTCAATTATTGGGCTAATTTTACTATCACTAATATCTGGAGATAATTTCAGAACAATTGGTTGATTTATTTTTTTTTTCTTTTTTAATTTTATATAAACCTATTAATAGTTTTTCCATTTCATTTTGATCATGAAAATCTCTAAGTCCTTCAGTATTCGGTGAAGAGATATTGATAGTTATATAACTAGAGTATGGTGCAAGTTTTGATAGACATATGTAATAATCATCTGCTTTATTTTTTGTATTTTTATTTGGACCAATATTTATACCTAAAAAACCTTCAGGAATATTTTCTGAGAGTCTTTTGGATATAATTTCAGATCCATGATTGTTAAAACCTAGTCTATTAATGAGTGCTTTATCCTTTTCAAGTCTAAATATTCTAGGCTTTGGATTTCCTAATTGTTTTTTAGGAGTTACTGTTCCAACTTCTATGAAACCATAACCAAACCTAAAAAGTGAATTATAAACCTCGGCACTTTTATCAAATCCTGCGGCTAACCCTATAGGATTTGGAATGTTATGATTAAACAATTTTGTTCCAAGGATCTCTTCATTGTCAACATCAAAAAAACTTTTAGGTAAAATATTAATTTTAAGAGACCTGATTGCTAAATCATGAGCTACTTCAGGATCCAACGAGAATATATAAGGTCTTAAAATTGAAAACATTATTTTATTTTTTCTTTTATTAATTCAATTGTCTCCCTAAGTCCAAAAAATTTAACAAAAAAGCCCATTCTAGGTCCATTTTCCACACCAAAAACTACTTCATAGATTAGTTTAAACCATTCTCTTAAGTTCTTTTCGTATCCATTTTCTTTTCCCACTGAGTAAACAAAAGTTTGAATCTCCTCAGGTTCTAATGTCTCGTCAATTTTCTCAAGCTTGGATATTAAATTTGTAAGAGCTTTCCTTTCTTCAGAACTTGGTTTTTTAAATTTTTTTGTAGGTTCTATTTTATCTTTAAAATAATTTATCGCATATTGAGTCAGTCCATTAAGAATAGGATGGCTTTCCTTTTTAATTTCTTTATGGAACCTATTAATAAATTTCCAAATTATTTCTTTATTACTTGCGTTACTTGAACCAACTAAATTTAGTAGCATGGTGAAAGGCATAATAATTTTTTCTTTAGGTGGAAGCCCGTTATGAATATGCCAGACAGGGTTCATAATTTTATTTTTATCATCTTGAGTGGGAAACTTTTCAATTAACGATAGGTATTCGTCAACTGTTTTTGGAACAACTTCAGAATAAAGTTTTTTTGCTCTCTTGGGGTTGGGATACATGTACAATGATAAACTCTCGGGTGAAGCATATCTAAGCCATTGTTCAATAGAAATTCCATTTCCTTTTGATTTTGAAATTTTTTCACCTTTTTCGTCTAAAAATAATTCATAAGCAAAACCATTAGGTGGATTCTTTCCAAGTGTTTTGCATATTTTATTTGACAGTATTGCACTTTCTGTCAAATCTTTACCATACATCTCGAAGTCGACATCAAAAGTAAACCATCTCATCGCCCAGTCGACTTTCCATTGTAATTTACAATTGCCATTCAAAATACTTGTTTCAATCTTTTCTCCTTGATTATCAAAAACTGCTTTTCCATTTTTCTTTTCTATACTTATTAATGGTACTTCTAATACTTTGCCAGTTTTTGGACAAATAGGTAAAAATGGACAATAAGTTTTTCGTCTTTCCTCTCTTAAAGTTGGCAAGATTATATTCATTATGTCCTCATATTTTTCTAAAACACGCATAAGACTGTTATTAAAAGTTCCTTTTTTATAATTTTCGGTGGAGCTTTTAAATTTAAATTTAAATTTAAATTTATTTAAAAACTCTTTTAGCATTTCGTTATTATGTTCACCAAAACTGTTATATTTTTTAAATGGATCTGGAATAGAAGTGAGTGGTTTTCCAAGATTATTTTTTAAGATATCATTATTAGGTATATTCTCTGGAATTTTTCTTAAACCGTCCATGTCATCTGAAAATGTAATAAGTTCATGGTCTATTTTTTGAATATGATTTAATGCATTAATCATCATGGAAGTTCTTGCAACTTCTCCAAAAGTTCCGATATGAGGTAGCCCGCTAGGTCCGTAACCTGTTTGAAAGGTAATTTTATTTTTTGCTTTAATTAAATCTTTTCTATCTTTTAAGAGTTTTCTGATTTCTACAAAAGGCCATGAAGAAGTCGATTGAATTAAGTTGTTATCAAGCATAACAATGGTTTATAAAATTTTATGTGTAAAATACAGATATAATT
>MDTB01145635.1_pt1 | contig 20121 bp, 14 predicted proteins | sample 811161 | NCBI WGS metagenome assembly MDTB01 (sample SAMN05326650, study PRJNA326480) | marine metagenome | isolation source: seawater | place: Mediterranean Sea | collected 2009 | reverse complement strand
TATTTTTTATAAACAGTATCAGCGTATAAAGCCGTATTTGCAGAACTCGACGCCAGCAGGCGGCCGGGAGCGTCTGCAGTCGCCAGAAGATCGCGCGAAATTAGATGGTCTATATGAGTGCATTTTGTGTGCATGCTGTTCGACTAGCTGTCCATCATTCTGGTGGAATCCGGAGAAATTTGTTGGCCCGTCAGGCCTGCTGCAGGCCTATCGCTTTTTGGCAGACAGCCGCGACGAGGCGACGGAGGACCGGTTGGCAGAGCTCGATGACCCGTTTAGCGTGTTCCGTTGTCGCGGCATTATGAATTGCGTTTCCGTGTGTCCTAAAGGATTGAACCCAACTAGAGCGATCGGTCATATTCGAGATATGCTGTTATCGAGGGCAACTTAAATCTGAGTTGGTTGATGTGCCGTAAAAGCGCAAAGCGGCAATGTCCGATATTCGGGATGGTACCGTTAAGGAGCCAGCATTAAACCGTTGGATAGTGGAATTTTAAGACATAATGGCAAGGATCTGGGCATGCGCCAGAATGGATAAAGAACGGCCAGGTAGCTCTAGCCAAGACAACGTCGAACCGGGCTCCGATGTAAAGGAGCACATCGATGTCTGAAGGCTCAATGGAGAAAAGTCTGAATACCTCCCACCTAGCGGGCGGCAATCTGTGTTATCTCGATGACTTGTACGAAGATTACCTGTTAGACCCCAACAGCGTTCCGAACGAATGGCGACAGTATTTTGATTCACTCCCACGAGTTGAGGGCACCATAGTTGGTGACGTGCCACACTCAACCGTCCAAGAACAGTTTTTACTCCTCGGAAAAGATCGGAATCGTGCTGTATCAGCCGGTGTCGGATCTGTTTCATCTGATTTTGACCGTAAACAGGTCCAAGTCCAGCGCCTCATCAACGCCTATCGAATCCGGGGCCATCAGCGTGCCGCTCTTGATCCACTCGGGCTAATGAAGCGCGAGAAAGTTCCTGACCTGGAGCTTGGATTTTATGATTTATCCGCCGCAGATCTGGATACGGTTTTCCAGATCGGGAAGCAAGACTTTAGTATGCCCGAAGGCAAATTAAGAGACATCATAGATGCTTTGGAGAGGACCTACTGCGGCTCAGTGGGTGCTGAGTATATGCACATTGTCGATACCGAAGAGCGTCTGTGGCTCCAGAACCGTCTTGAAGGTGTTAAGGGTAAGCCTGAGTTTCCGATGGAAGTCAAAAAGCATCTCCTTGAGCGTCTGACCGCAGCAGAGGGTTTGGAAAAGTATCTTCAGTCGCGTTATCCGGGGACAAAGCGTTTCGGACTCGAGGGAGGCGAGTCACTCGTCCCATGTGTCGATGAGTTGATCCAGGGCGCGGGCTCGCACGGCGCGAGAGAGGTCGTGGTTGGTATGGCACACCGTGGACGGCTGAATCTCCTGGTAAATACGCTCGGAAAAAGTCCTCAGGACCTGTTTGATGAATTTGATGGTAAGGCGATATTTGACAACCACGGTGACGTGAAATATCACCAAGGGTTTAGTTCAAACGTCACGACGCCTGGTGGCGAGGTACATCTGGCGATGGCGTTCAATCCATCACATCTGGAGATAGCGTCTCCTGTGGTTGAAGGGAGCGTCCGGGCACGCCAAGACCGTCGCAACGATCCATCTGGTGACCGGGTCGTTCCGATCTCGATTCACGGTGATGCCGCGGTTGCGGGCCAAGGCGTCGTGATGGAGACATTCCAGATGTCGCAAACACGTGCCTACAGGACAGGTGGCACGGTCCATATCGTGGTCAACAACCAAGTAGGTTTCACAACTTCACGCCGCGAGGACTCGCGATCCACAGAATATTGCACTGACGTGGCGAAAATGGTGCAGGCGCCCATTTTCCACGTTAACGCGGACGATATTGAGGCAGTGAATTTTGTGACCCAGTTGGCGATGGATTACCGCTACGAGTTCAAGAGAGATATCGTCATTGACCTGATTTGTTACCGCCGTCGCGGCCACAACGAAGCAGATGAGCCGAGTGCAACCCAGCCTTTGATGTACGCGCAAATCACGCAGCAGAAAACGACGCGCTCTCTCTACGCAGCTAAACTCGTCTCCGAGGGCATATTATCGGATGCTGATGCGAAAGGTATGGAAGAAGCTTACCGGGCGGCACTCGACGCGGGTCAACCGGTCGTAAAAACTCTGGTGCGAGAACCCGATAGTAAGCTGTTCGTTGACTGGACACCCTACCTCGGCCATGAGTGGACGGCTGACCATGACACCAGCTTCTCGATGAAGCGTCTTCAGGAACTTGGTCAACAGATCAACACGGTTCCAGCGGGGCTCGTCATGCAGAGGCAGGTGGAAAAAACCTACGAAGACCGTCGGAAGATGGCGGCTGGTGCCCTTCCGTGTAATTGGGGGTTCGCAGAGACGCTGGCGTATGCGACGCTCATTGATCAAAATATTGGTGTCCGTTTTACAGGCCAGGATGTGGGTCGTGGAACCTTCTCGCACCGCCAAGCGACCTTGCACGATCAAAAGACCGGTGAGCCGTACACACCTCTCGAGCATATTGTTGAAGAACAGCCACGATTTGAATTGTTCGATTCCTTCCTCTCTGAAGAGGCAGTGCTCGCTTTTGAATACGGATACGCGACGACTGAACCTCGTCGTTTAGTAATCTGGGAGGCTCAATTTGGCGACTTCGCCAACGGAGCGCAGGTCGTCATTGACCAATTCATCACTTCGGGTGAGCTGAAGTGGAGTCGTTTATGCGGCCTGACCATGTTGTTGCCACATGGCTACGAGGGGCAGGGTCCTGAACACAGTTCGGCGCGCTTAGAGCGCTTTTTGCAGTTGTGCGCGGAAAATAACGTACAAGTATGCGTCCCCTCGACCCCAGCCCAGATCTTCCATATGCTTCGTCGGCAGGCTATCCGTCCGCTACGTAAGCCGTTAATTGTGATGAGTCCGAAGTCGCTACTCCGAAAGAAAGAGGCAGTTTCTACATTAGAGGAAATGGCCGATGGCAGATTCCAGACCGTAATCCAAGACACATCAGACCTAGAACCCAATAAGGTGAAGAAGGTGATCCTTTGTTCGGGAAAGGTGTACTACGACCTGGAAGCCTATCGCGCTGAAAACGGAATCGAAGACCGGGCAATCTTGAGGTTAGAGCAGCTCTATCCGTTCCCGGAGGATGATCTGGTTGAGACACTCGCACCTTACGTCAACATGGAGGAGATGGTTTGGTGTCAAGAGGAGCCAATGAACCAAGGTGCCTGGTTCCAAAGTCAGCATCACATGCTGAATGCAATGTGGCGCCATCTGCCGAACAAATTTTTGCGTTATGCGGGGCGCTCGGCAGCAGCTACGCCCGCAGCTGGATACATGGCCTTGCATGTCGCTCAACAACAGGCACTGATAAAAGACGCATTGGAAGGATAGACGTCACGGCAAGTGACTGGTTAAGGAAACACAATGGCAATTCAAATTAAAGCTCCGCAGTTCCCGGAATCGATCGAGGAGGGATCGATCGCAACCTGGCATAAGCAGGTTGGTGAATCAGTTACTCGTGACGAACTTATCGTTGACATCGAAACTGACAAAACAGTCCTAGAAGTGGTCGCGGCTGATGATGGTGTCTTGACTGAAGTTATGAAGAAGGAAGGTGACGTCGTGTCGTCGCAGGAACTGATCGGAAAGATTGAAGTCGGTGCTGTGGTTGCGAGCACCCTCGCAAAGCGGGTTGAGCCCACACCTGCTGCCGAATCACATCTGGACGCCGCCGTTGTGGCAAACCCGGCGGCTAGGAAGCTCGCCGAAGAGAATAACATTGACTTAGCCTCATTGAGTGGTACCGGGAAGGACGGCCGTATACTGAAAGAAGATGTCCAGAACGCAATGACAGCCCCTCGTGCTGTCGCACCTGTGGCGGAAGAACCAGCGAAGTTAGTTGTCCCAATATCGCTCGGTGAGCGCGCAGAGAAGCGTGTTCCGATGACACGTCTGCGTGCCACGATTGCTAAGCGCTTGCTTGATGCGCAACACAATGCAGCAATGCTCACGACATTCAATGAGTTGAACATGGGCCCATTGATGGAGCTCCGTAAGCAGTACAAAGAGCTATTTGAAAAGACGCACAACGGAACACGGCTTGGCTTTATGGGCTTCTTCGTAAAGGCGGCTGCCGAAGCGTTGAAGCGTTTTCCTGCAGTGAACGCATCGATAGATGGAAACGACATTGTGTATCACGGGTACTATGATATCGGTGTTGCTGTGTCGACAGAGCGTGGCTTAGTCGTTCCAGTACTGCGCGATTGCGACAGGATGTCGATCGCTGAGGTTGAGGGTGGTATCAGAAGTTACGCAGCGGCAGCACAAGAGGGTAAGCTTGCTATCGAAGACATGACCGGCGGGACGTTCACGATAACAAACGGCGGTGTATTTGGGTCACTTCTATCGACCCCAATATTGAACCCGCCCCAAACCGCTATTCTCGGGATGCACAAGATCCAAGAGCGACCTATGGCAGAAAACGGTCAGGTTGTGATTCAACCGATGATGTATCTCGCGCTGTCATATGATCATCGAATGATTGACGGAAAGGATGCGGTTCAATTCCTGGTCGCCATTAAAGATATGCTGGAAGATCCAGCACGTATGTTACTAGACGTGTAATCGGGAGAGTATATGAGTCAGCAATATGATGTTGTAGTCATCGGTGCAGGTCCTGGTGGATATGTAGCCGCGATTCGTGCGGCGCAATTAGGTTTCAAAACTGCATGTATTGAGAAATGGATTGGTAAGGACGGTAAGTCTTCGTTGGGCGGGACCTGTCTAAACGTCGGTTGTATTCCATCTAAAGCCTTGCTGGAATCGTCTTATAAGTACGAAGAAGCTTCACATGAACTCGAGTTACACGGCGTGAGCGTTGGTAAGCCGAAGCTCGACATCGCTGCGATGCTCAAGCGCAAGGACACAATTGTCGGAAATCTAACCGGGGGCATCGCTGGATTATTCAAAACCAACGGTGTCACGCACCTGCCCGGAACAGGTAGGCTCCTACCAAACAAGCAGATCGAGTTAACGGGCCGCGACGGTAAAAGCCAAGTGCTGGAGGCACAAAGTATTATCATCGCGACCGGCTCTGTTCCGGTAGATATACCACCCGCACCGTTGGTAGATGACTTGATCGTCGATTCAACAGGCGCCCTCGAATTCACCAGCGTCCCCAAGAAATTGGGCGTAATTGGTGGTGGTGTGATCGGACTGGAACTGGGCTCCGTTTGGAATCGTCTGGGCGCGGAGGTCACCGTGTTCGAAGCATTAGATGACTTCCTCGCGGTCGCTGATCAGCAGATCGCGAAAGAGTCGCGCAAAATTTTCGCCAAGCAAGGTTTGAATATCTTGACCAGTACGCTCGTGAAAGCAACCGAGGTGAAAGGTAAGAAAGTCGACGTGACCTTTGAAACCAAAGACGGTGCTCCGACGGAAACCTTCGATAAGTTAATCGTTGCCGTAGGCCGCAGACCATATACAGACGGACTGCTTGCTGATGGTTGTGGGGTCACGCAAGACGAGCGTGGCTTCATCGAGGTGAACGATGTCTGTGAGACAGCAGTTCCCGGTGTCTATGCAATCGGTGATGTCGTTCGTGGGCCGATGCTGGCGCATAAGGGATCCGAGGAAGGTGTAATGGTTGCCGAGCGGATCGCTGGAAAGCATGCGCAAGTAAACTATGACACGGTGCCGTCAGTGATTTATACACATCCAGAGGTTGCTTGGGTGGGTAGGACCGAGGAGCAACTTAAACAAGAGGGCGTCGACTATAACGTCGGCGTGTTCCCATTCGCTGCATCCGGTCGCGCGATGGCTGCGAACGAGACAGCAGGGATGGTGAAAATGATTGCGGACAAGGAAACAGACCGGATCCTAGGGGTCCACATAGTCGGGCCAACGGCGGGCGATATGGTTGCGCAGGCCGTGATAGCCATGGAGTTCGGTTCATCGGCAGAGGATATCGCGATGACTATGTTTGCACACCCAACAGTATCAGAGGCCTTGCATGAGGCCGCTTTGGCTGTGCATGGCCACGCGATTCATATCGCTAATAAACGCAAGCGCGCTTGATTGTGAGAAGAGCATCGGTGCCGCCGATCGCCTTTTTGTTATGAGTCCGGCCACTGGTCGGCTTTCTATTGACCTCAGAGAAAAGTGAACCGAAGAGTATGAACCTTCATGAATATCAGGGTAAGACTTTATTCCGCGAGTACGGCCTGCCAGTCTCTAATGGCATAGCGTGCGACACCACGGATAGCGTTCTTGCCGCAGCGAAAGAAATCGGCGGTGACGCGTGGGTAGTTAAAGCCCAGGTTCATGCGGGCGGCCGGGGTAAGGCGGGTGGTGTCAAGTTAGTGAAGACGGACACGGAAATTCGGGAGTTCTGCGACCGCCATATCGGTACCCGTCTAGTAACCTACCAAACAGATGCAAGCGGCCAGCCTGTCTCGAAAATATTTATTGAGGAATGTACGGATATTGAAAGCGAGCTATATCTTGGTGCCGTGGTAGACCGTTCATCACGCCGTATCGTCTTCATGGCATCGACCGAAGGCGGTGTTGAAATCGAGAAAGTCGCGGAGGAGACTCCAGATAAAATCCTCAAAGCGGCGATCGACCCACTGGTAGGTCCTCAGCCAAATCAGGCGCGAAAGATTGGCTTTAAGCTCGGTTTAAACCCGGTTCAAGTAAAGCAATTCACGAATATTTTCATGGGTTTAGGGAAGCTTTTTGATGAAAAAGATGTTTCATTGATAGAGGTCAACCCCTTAGTGATTACATCCGGAGGTGACCTACTCTGTCTGGACGCTAAAGTGGTTATCGATTCGAACGCGCTGTACCGCCATCCAGAACTGAGCGCGATGCACGATCCCACGCAGGAAGACGAACGTGAAGCTCAGGCTGCACATTGGGATCTTAACTACGTGGCTCTCGAGGGAAGCATTGGCTGCATGGTGAACGGCGCGGGTCTCGCCATGGGAACCATGGACACGGTCAAGCTTTATGGTGGTGCCCCTGCTAACTTCTTAGATGTTGGTGGCGGAGCGACCAAGGAGCGGGTCGCAGAGGCGTTTAAACTGATCCTATCTGATTCGAGTGTAAAGGCTGTGTTTGTGAACATCTTCGGAGGAATCGTCCGGTGCGATATGATCGCTGAGGGAATCATCGGAGCAGTTGAAGAGGTCGGTGTTGAGGTGCCTGTGGTTGTGCGTCTCGAGGGTACGAATGCAGAGAAAGGCGCCGAGATCCTGAGGCAGTCCGATTTAAACATCATCGCCGGCTCCAGCCTGGCTGACGCTGCTCAGAAGGTAGTCAAGGCGGCGGGGGGTGCAGTATGAGTATCCTCGTCAGCAAAAACACCAAAGTGATTTGCCAAGGTTTTACCGGTAAAAACGGTACATTCCACTCAGAGCAAGCGATCGCATACGGCACACAAATGGTCGGTGGCGTGACACCGGGCAAGGGCGGTACTGACCACCTTAAACTACCGGTGTTCAATACGGTCAGCGACGCTGTGAGAGAGACTGGTGCCGACACTTCGGTACTTTACGTGCCAGCGCCATTCGTTATGGATTCCATCATGGAGGCGGTGGACGCAGGTATCCGAATCATCGTCTGTATCACCGAGGGTGTACCAACGCTGGATATGCTCAAATGCAAAGTCGCATGCGACAGCGCCGGCGTTGTTCTGATTGGTCCAAACTGCCCCGGTGTCATCACTCCAGATGAGTGCAAGATCGGTATAATGCCCGGTCATATACACAAGAAAGGCCGCGTGGGGGTCGTCTCGCGGTCTGGGACCCTGACATATGAAGCTGTGAAACAGACAACAGACATAGGCTTCGGTCAGTCTACCTGTGTTGGTATCGGTGGTGATCCCATCCCCGGATCAAACTTCGTTGACATATTAACGCGCTTCCAGGAGGACCCTGAAACGGAGGCGATTGTTATGATTGGTGAGATTGGTGGGACAGCCGAGGAAGAGGCTGCGGAATTCATCAAGAGTGACGTGACCAAGCCAGTAGTTAGCTACATCGCCGGCGCCACGGCGCCTCCCGGTAAGCGGATGGGTCACGCGGGTGCGATTATCTCGGGCGGTAAGGGGACCGCCGACGAGAAATTTAAGGCCCTTGGAGCCGCTGGTGTGACCGTGACTCGTAATCTTGCCGAGATTGGTTCAACTTTGAAAGAAGCAACCGGGTGGTAGGGATGTCACTGACGGAAGATCAGCAGAGAAAGGCCCTGCAGGTTCCTCATCGGGGCTTTTTTTGCTTGGAATCTAAAAAAAAATCCTCATGTACCCAACCATCTTTAGAACCCTCACACAGTGATTAGGACGATGACTGCGAAAGAAGAAACCTTAGGCTTCCAGACAGAAGTCAAACAACTCTTGCATCTGATGGTGCACTCCTTGTATTCAAACCGTGAAATCTTTTTGCGGGAGCTGATCTCAAACGCCAACGACGCATGTGACAAGCTCAGATTTCTGGCGCTCGATGCGTCAGATTTAATGGAATCGGACCCAGAGATGGCCGTTCGAATCTCGCTTGATCCGGAGACGAAGGAGCTCGTGATCGCCGATAACGGTATCGGCATGTCCCGGGACGATGTGATTCAAAATCTTGGCACGATCGCGAAGTCGGGTACAGCCGAGTTCATTAAAAACCTGTCCGGAGACTCAAAAGGCGATGCAAATCTTATTGGCCAGTTTGGGGTGGGGTTCTACTCGGCGTTTATTGTTGCCGAACAAGTAACTGTCAGAACACGGCGTGCCGGCAACGATGCCGGTGAGGCAGTCGAGTGGTCGTCCGACGGCGACGGTCAATACACAATTAAGGGAATCGAAAAACCCGACCGCGGTACTGAAATTCGCCTGACGCTGAAGGAAGACGCGAGCGAGTTTGGTGAGGCATACCGCATCCGCCATCTGGTGACCAAATACTCGGACCACGTCTCGATACCGGTCTACCTAAAAAATGAAGTCGAGAAAGACGAAGATTCAGAGACTAAGTCCGAGTGGGATCAGGTGAATCAAGCGACCGCTCTCTGGACACGGTCCCGTACAGATGTCACTGACGAAGAATATAACGAGTTCTACAAGCATGTGGCGCATGACTTTGAAGACCCGATGACCTGGAGCCACCACAAGGTTGAGGGCAAGAGCGAGTATACGGGGCTTCTCTATGTGCCTGCCCGTGCGCCGTTTGATCTGTGGAATCGTGAGAGCCCACGCGGCTTGAAACTCTATGTTCAGCGCGTGTTCATCATGGACCGTGCCGAAGAATTCCTGCCGCTCTATCTACGATTTATTCGTGGTGTTGTGGATTCTTCGGACCTGAGTCTTAACGTGTCTCGAGAAATACTACAGAAGGACGCACGCGTGGAGGCCATGAGGTCGGCCGTCACACGGCGGGCGCTCGATATGCTGGCGAAGCTAGCGAAAGATGACGGCGAAAAGTATCAAAAGTTTTGGGAAACCTTTGGGGAGTGCTTAAAGGAGGGCCCAGCCGAGGACCACCAAAACAAGGAGCGTATCACCAAGTTATTGCGATTCGCATCCACGCAGACCGATACCTCAAAGCAGGACGTGGGTGTAGAGGGTTACATTGGTCGCATGATTGAAGGACAGAAAGATATCTATTATCTCGTATCGGAGTCCCACACAAACGCCCTCGGGTCGCCTTACCTTGAGACTTTTAAGACACGCGGTATCGAAGTTCTGTTGTTATCTGATCGCATCGACGAGTGGCTCATGGGCCACCTCCAAGAATACAAAGACCACAAGTTTGTCGATGTCACCCGCGACGGGCTCGAGCTTCCGGGCGAGGACAAGGGCGGGAAGAAAGGTAAAAAGAAAGAGACCAAGAAGCAGAAGGAGCTGATTAACCGGATAAAAGAATCGCTGTCTGATGAGGTTGAGGACGTCAAACCATCTCAGCGACTGACTGACTCAGCAGCCGTCTTAATCCTGGCGGAGCATGATATGGGGCCACAAATGCGACAGATAATGGAGGCCGCTGGTCAGGCAATGCCCGTGTCTAAGCCGATCCTTGAGGTGAACACAGACCACGGGCTATTAAAGCGGTTAGAGTCAGAGAAAGACGAGAGTCGCTTCAAGGAGCTGGCTCGGTTGGTCTTTGACCACGCGCAACTCGGGGCCGAGGGAAAGCTCGACGACGCGCCTGGGTACCTCAAACGGGTGAATGCATTATTAACAGAGCTCTCGGTTTAGTAAAACAATCGATTGGCCTAATCGCCGGGCTATCCATGGTCGCCTGCGCGATGCCAATCAAGGCACCACCAGAGGTTAAAGACCTGGCTAAAAGCGATACGGCCTTCTTCGTGGAGGCCGTCCGGTCGGAGCTTGATCAAAGTCTCAGTCTACTGCTCGTAAAACTCTATCGTCGTAACCCAATCCAATTACCATCCTCGTCTAGCGTGGAGACACGTCTCGTGCAATTAAAAGCACCGAGGCTGAACCTGCAGGAATTTGGTGACCCGAAGCCTGACGACTTGGTACGGATGGCGTTCCGCGAGGATTTTATAGGAGACCGGGCATACGCGTTTGTCGCGGGCCTCCAATCGATGGTAAATCATGCGTTTGCTCACCGCCGGGAGTATCTACTCCTAGATGATCTGCCATCGGCTCAGTTTGTTTACAATTCAGCCCGAAACATCGAGACCGCCGCCTACTTACTCAGGACACAGCGTGATCGTTCTGCGGCGCCTTACCTGTATGCGGACGGTATCCAGGACGGAGTTCTAAATGCGTCATACTCACAGTTGATGGGGACGATGATTGGTCTGCAGGATGCCTTGTCGGCGACGCTTGCGAAGAAGGATCAGCGGACCCTCAACGCTGTCGCACGTGGTGCTGCGTCGATTGTCTTCTTGCCGGTCGGCTTTTGATCCTAAGCCTAGGTCACAATAAAGGAATATCACAAGCTTCGGGCCAAAGCTCGAGCACTTCTGCGTAGATCTCTGGACCGGCTGCGAAGGTCACTTGGGGGCTGGTCCGCCATTCGGGATTGGCGAGATAGTCGCTTACAATGGCGCCAGCCTCATGAGCAATCAGCAGTCCCGCGATTGAATCCCACGGTCTTAGGTGTTGATCATAGAGCACATCGATCCTGCCAGCCGCCAGGTCGCAAAGCATCAGCGCAGCGGCTCCCGGTTGTCGCAGAATCGCACCTCGTTGCAGCGCACCAGTGATGCGACCAGCCAGTCCATTAGCTGTCAGTTTCGAGCTGTGGCAAATTCCAACCAGGCTGGTTGAGAAGCTCTTACGCCATTTTGGTTTCAGAATCTGTCCGTTACAGCGTGCTCCTTCGCCAAGGCTTGCTTCGTATAATTCTTCGCGTGTTGGATCAAAAATCCAACCACCCACTACTCGTTCATTATCGACAAGTGCGAGAGTGGTACAGAAATAGGGAAGGCCACGGATAAAGTTGGTAGTACCATCAATTGGATCGATAACCCACTGTCTTGCTTGCTTAACTTCACCTGTTTCTTCTCCAAGGAATCCGTCGTCCGGAAAGTGCGCCCGCAGAAAATCGATAATGTTGGCCTCAACGGTTCGATCTGCGTCGCTCACGTAGTTCTGGGGTCCCTTGAGATTAATTGTCAATTCATCTCTAGCGTTAAAAAATTCGAGTGCCTTGAGGCCACCAATATGAACAGCTTCTTTCGCGATATCGGACGTATTCATTAAAATCCCCTACACTCCGTCTTTCTCAAAACAAAGATAGTCCAGTGTCAACAATCTCAGCGAGTACAAAGCAAAATATTCAGGCCCTGTACACCGATTTTCTCGGTGCAAAGCATCTGAGGCCTCGTCTTGGCCAAAAGCAGATGATTGCTGAGGTGGCTCGAATTCTATCAAGAATCGGTGACAGTAGTTCTGCACCTATTGGGTTTATTGAAGCAGGCACTGGTACTGGAAAAACTCTTGCATATCTAATTGGTGCGTTGCCGTACTCGATGGAGCGAGAGATGCCACTCGTCATCTCGACCGCGACCGTTTCGCTCCAGACGCAGTTAATCGCAAAAGATATTCCTGACTTAATTGATTCGACAGGATTGATGCTCAGTTTTGCCTTGGCGAAAGGGCGTCGACGTTACTTATGTCCGATCCGTCTTGAGGCTGTGTTGGAAACACTCACTGATAGCCAGTCCATTTATCCGGACGAACTCACCCTCGTTCTTGATTCGGATGACAGAGATATCGTCTCTGACCTAGCTAAGGCATGGGCTAAGGGTCAGTGGACGGGAGACATGGATCAGGTGCCCCAAGTCATTTCTGAATCCGTAAAGACGGCGATTACGACCGATCATCGGAGATGCCAAGGCCGAAGTTGTCGACATTTCAAGGCCTGTCCCTACTTTATGGAGAGAGACTCCTGGTTAGATGCAGATCTTCTCGTCATCAATCATGATCTATTGATGTCTGACTTAAAGCTAGGTGGGGGCGTAATACTGCCCCCGTTGGAGCGGATGATTTTGATTGTTGATGAAGCTCATCAGCTTCCGCGCGTCGCGTCGGATCAGTTCACAGCACACTGCAGAATCGCCCAAAGTTTGGGAGCAATTAAGACGATACAGCGGGTCGTTTCTGCATTGCAGGGGATCCTACTGACGGATCACCGTTTGTCGAATGATCTTGTGCGCCTCTCAGAGCCGCTTGAGGGACTGGGACACATCCTGGCCAAATGGGGTAAAGATTGCCTGATAAAGCTCACAGACCTACCGGATACCGCGTTTGCGTTCCACAACGGAGGTTCTCGCTACAGGCTGACGTTATCAGAAAGTCTTCCAGTGAGCTCTGATGGTTTCGAGCCGGTAACAACCACATTGTCCCGAATAGAAAAAGTCCGTGATTGGTTGAAATCGCTCGTGTCGCAAGGCGATCATGAATTGATCCCTGAAACGGACGCGGAATTATTGTCCGAGCAAATGTCCATAGCGCTTGGGCGTCTCGAGACTATTCCAGAGCTCATAACAGCCTTTTCCGATGACGCAAAGCACACCGGTGACGCGCGGTGGCTCCGTGTTGGTCAGGACGTACGTTACGCGACCCCGGATGATCCAACCGATCTTGAATTCTGGGTAAGCCCGATGGAGCCCGCTGGCGCACTGTCAGGCGCTCTTTGGGGAAGAGTTGGGGCTTGTGTTCTGACATCTGCGACGCTTGCGCATCATGGAGAGTTTGATGTTACGGCAAGGACACTTGGACTCCCGGAGAACTCAGGCCTGATTGTTGATGGCGCGTTCCATTATCAGTCTCAGGGACGCTTGGTCATTCCCAAACTTTCAGGTGATCCGCGAGATGATCAGCTGCATGCTGAACGTATCGCTCGATATTTAGAGACCCGTTTGGAAACGGGCACCGGAATCCTTATATTATTCACGAGTTGGCGGTTGTGTTTCCAAGTAGAAGAGCTACTGAGTGAGGCGACCCGAAAAGTTACGCTCGTTCAGGGTCAACAGCCTATGGCCAGGTTACTTCAAGAGCATGAGAAACGCAGGAACCAAGGTCTAGTCTCAATTATATTTGGACTGCAAAGTATGGCAGAAGGCATTGATTTACCGGGAGATTTGGCAAACGAGGTGGTAATCACAAGGCTACCATTTCAGCCTCCCGATGACCCCCGCGAAGCGACCTTGGCCGAGTATCTGAAGAATCAAGGCCGCGACCCATTTAAGGAGTTATCACTCCCATCTGCTACGATTCGCTTGCGGCAGGCGGTCGGTCGATTGATACGTTCCGAAACTGACACCGGTCAAGTAACGATCCTTGATCGCCGATTGGTGAGTACCCATTGGGGCCAAAGTCTGTTGAGCGATCTCCCTGCTTTTGAATTCATTGAGGAATAAATCAGATGTCACAAGTTGCTATTGTTTCCGCTAAACGAACCGCCGTAGGAAACTTTTCTGGGTCACTAGCATCCATGTCGGCGGACGAATTAGGTGCGACCGTGATTCGTCGGCTGCTTGCTGATACGAAGCTGCCTGTGGATCAAGTATCTGAGGTGATCCTTGGTCAGGTCCTGGCAGCTGGCCAAGGACAAAACCCTGCACGCAAGGCAGCAATCATCGCAGGCCTCCCGGCGACTTGCCCCGCAATGACAATTAACAAAGTCTGTGGGTCTGGCTTGAAAGCAGTGAGCCTAGGTGTGCAAGCGATTCTTTTAGGTGATGCCGAGGTCGTAATTGCGGGCGGGCAAGAAAATATGAGCCAGTCTGGCCACGTGCTGCTCGGCTCTCGTGAGGGGTTCCGTATGGGGAATGCCTCTCTCGTCGATACAATGCTGAGGGATGGCCTCACGGACACCTTTGGGGGCTATCATATGGGAATTACTGCGGAGAATGTCGCGAAAAAGTACGGTATTTCTCGCGAAGAGCAAGACCAGTTCGCGGCTACCTCTCAAGCAAAGGCCTCGAGGGCCCGGGCAGAGCGACGTTTTGACGATGAAATCGTTCCCGTGATGGTCCCCCAGCGTAAGAAAGACCCGATCGAATTTAAGGTGGATGAATTTATTCGTGATGGGGTGACTGCCGAAGCACTCGGTAAATTGCGTCCTGCTTTCGATAAAGATGGCACGGTGACCGCGGGGAACGCGTCAGGTATTAACGATGGCGCTGCCGCTGTGATGCTGATGACCGTCGAGAAAGCTGAGTCGTTGGGTCTGCCAATACTAGCTAAAGTTAAGGCCTACGCGTCGGCGGGCGTTGATCCTGAAATCATGGGAACTGGTCCAATACCGGCCACCGAGCAGTGCCTACAAAAGGCTGGATGGACACACGACGATCTTGACCTCGTTGAAGCTAATGAGGCATTTGCGGCCCAAGCTATTGGCGTAAATAAAGGTCTCGGTTGGGACCCGGCGAAGGTTAATGTTAACGGAGGTGCAATCGCAATTGGCCACCCGATTGGTGCGTCAGGTTGTCGGGTGTTCGTAAGCTTAATTCACGAAATGATTAAGCGTGATGCAAAAAAAGGTCTTGCGACACTGTGTATCGGCGGCGGCCAAGGAGTGGCCCTCGCAGTAGAACGTTAATTCACACTGAGATTGATCCCTCGTGTAGACTTAGCGTTTTGATCATGGGTTGCGAGGGATCATGACTGCCACGAATACTTCCTGGGATGTGGAGTCCTTTGTTGTTGAACCAGAAGAGGGTAAAACACGATTCCATGACCTAGGTCTGCCTAAAGCATTGATGCACGCAATCTCAGATCTCGGATTTAGGTATGCGAGTCCAATCCAAAGCGAGTCGTTGCCGATCGTTCTAGATGGTGAAGATATTGTTGCGAGGGCACAAACAGGAACCGGTAAGACGGCTGCCTTCCTCGTCTCCATTATCGATACCTTTTTACGTGAACCAATTGATGGTAAGCGCAGGACCGGCACTCCTCGTGCATTGATCCTCGCACCTACGCGCGAACTTGTTGTCCAGATCGCCAAAGACGCGGACAGTTTGTGCAAATACACCCGTCTCTCGGTGGTCTCGATCGTTGGCGGGATGGATTATCAAAAACAACGTGATGATTTGAGGCAGGCACCCTGCGACATCATGGTTGCAACGCCTGGTCGTTTGATTGATTTTCTTGGTCAGAACGAGATTAATCTTCGCAAGATTGAGGTATTGGTCCTGGATGAAGCGGATCGGATGTTAGATATGGGCTTCATGCCGGACGTGCGTCGAATTGTGCGCGCCTGTCCCCGGAAAGAATTACGTCAGACGCTTCTCTTCTCTGCGACCTTCACTTCGCAGATTGTGGAGCTATCTGAGCGGTGGACCTTCGAGCCGACCCGAATTGAAATCGAGCCTGAGAATGTGGCGACCGAGACAGTTGAACAGATCGTGTACATCACGACTGCTGATACTAAGTACCAACTGCTTAAGAACGTGATTAGTTCACGCAACCTACATAAAGTCATGGTGTTCGCCAATCGCCGCGATTTGTGCAGGGATTTAGTAGACCGTCTCGTAAAAGATGGGATTGATGCAGCGCTCTTGAGCGGGGAAGTGCCCCAGCGCAAGCGGATCCAGACTTTGGACCGGTTCAAGGAGGGCAAAACACGGATCTTGGTCGCAACTGATGTCGCGGGACGGGGCATCCACATTGACGGCGTCGGTCACGTGATCAACTACACATTGCCGGAAGATCCCGAGGATTACGTCCACAGGATCGGCCGGACGGGTCGGGCGGGAAATGAGGGCACATCAATTAGCTTCGCGTGTGAAGACGACTCATTCTTGCTACCTGAAATTGAAGAATTTATTGGTCGCGAATTGCCATGTGAGCAGGCGCCCGAGTCCCTATTAGATGAGTCTAATGGCGAGACAGCCGCTTAATTGGTCGGCTCCATTTACGACGCTTGATGAAGAGATCTTCTACACGAAGGTCTCTCCATCACCTCTGGTTAACCCGAGATGGGTCGATGTCAATGAACCCCTGCTTGAAGAGATTGGATTTGTTCTGGATAGAGAGGATCCCCGGACACTTGACGGGTTTTCAGGAGGCCCGCCTCTAGATGGCTGGGATCCCATCGCTCAGGTTTACAGTGGCCATCAATTTGGCCAGTGGGCGGGCCAGCTTGGCGATGGGCGCGGTCTTTATCTTGGCGAATTCGGTGGCCTCGAATGGCATCTTAAGGGGGCGGGGAAGACGCCGTTCTCGCGTTTTGGAGATGGACGATCTGTCCTACGGAGCGCGATTCGAGAGTATCTCGGATCTGAGTACGTGCACGCGTTGGGTATTCGGACCACGCGTGCCCTGACGCTCGTTACGTCGGATACTCCTGTGCAGAGAGAAACGCTTGAGCAAGGTGCAATCCTCACGCGGTTAGCAAGGAGCCACCTACGGATTGGTCATCTCGAGCACTTCTATCATCAGAACTCGCATCAGGCGCTCCGTGAATTGATTGAGTTCTCGATAATGCAGCTCGATAGCGATCTGGTAGGTCTACCTGACCGAATTGAGCAGGCGTTTGATCGCTATATCCAGCGTTCGGCGGAGCTTGTTGCTCAGTGGATGGCGGTCGGCTTTGTTCATGGGGTCATGAACACCGACAATACCGCGTTGTCGGGTGAGACATTGGATTACGGCCCATACGGTTTTCTGATGGCATACAGAGATGACTACGTGATCAACCATACGGATCAAACAGGAAGGTACGCCTATGGACAGCAACCACGTGTGATGCACTGGAATCTGGGATGCTTGGCGGAGACGCTGACGCCGTTTGTTCCCATCGAGACCTTGCGAGCTTTGTTAGATACCTTCCCGGAAAAATATAGGTATTACTACCGCTCAGAAATGGCGACCCGGTTGGCGATCGACCCGGCCCATGACGAGCTGCCCGAACTCATAGATGCTTTGAAAGCTTACTGGTCGGGGGATCATATGTTCTATCCCGAGCTATTTGCCGCGTTGCTTGATGATTCTTTTGAGGGTCTATCAGGGCCATCTGGGGATCGGTTTGTGTTCGATAAGATCAGGGATCGTTGGTCCGCGATGTCTGAGCCGTCTCGAATACAAGAGGCTCGCTGCAAATCTCCGGTATGGATGTTGAGTCATTGGTTACTTGATCGGTTGATCCTAAGCGCCGAGGCGGGCGACTATTCCCCAATTCGATTAATACGTGAGGCGATCCATACCGGCGTTAGCAAACCATGCGAGGTCGCGATAGCGTTGGGTGGCTCGCTGCCTGATCAGAAGCCAGCATATCATCTGAGCTGCAGCTCGTAGGGATTTAGCATGCAGATAGCTATCATTGGTGCAGGAAGCTTCGGTACCGTTCTCGCAGACATCGCCGCTCACAATGAATGTGAGGTCAAAATATATGCGCGTCGTGAAGAAACGGTCCACGCAATCAACGTGTTCCACCAAAATACGCAGTACCACCCTGAGCTTGAGTTACACCCAGCCATACACGCATCAAACGATCTTTCCGCTGTTATATCTGGTGCAGATCTCTTGGTTCTGTCGGTCCCCTCACAATCGATGGATTCAATTTGCAAGAAGTTGAAGCATGCGCTGGTTCCAAGTGTGCCACTGCTGTCCACGACGAAGGGAATTCGTTCAGACGGATTTAAATTAATGAGCCAGGTAATAGGTGAGCGCTTACCCGAGCATCCTATCGGTGTTCTTTCAGGACCCAATCTGGCGCATGAGATCGCGAACCGTCATCTGACGGCGTCGGTTGTCGCGAGTCGGTTCCCACTGGTTCGACAGTTGGCGCGGGATGCGTTCGCGACAAAGTATTTTCGGCTATACAGCTCGGAGGATTTGATTAGCGTAGAGCTCGGCGGTGCGCTAAAGAATATTTACGCAATAGCGGCCGGCCTCGCCGACGGCCTAGCCGTTGGTCAAAATACCAGAGCGCTCTTGATCACTCGCGCACTCGCTGAAATCTCTCGCCTGGCATCCCACATGGGCGGTGATCCATTGAGCTTTCTAGGTCTCGCTGGTGTCGGTGACTTGTACGTCACAAGCGTATCGCCCCTATCCCGAAATTTTCGTATCGGCCGAGCGTTAGCAGGAGGAGTTTCGCTAGATGCAGCAGAAGCGGAGCTGGGTCAGGTAGCCGAAGGCATTAACACGCTCAGACTGGTATACGAACGTTGCCAAAAGGACGGGGTCGCGATGCCTATTCTGAGTGCGCTTTATGACGTAATTTTCGGCGGCAAACCTGTGAGGCAAACCGCGCTCCAAATGATGCAGGCGGCACACACATCAGACGTTGAATTTTTGATGCCAGGCGCGAGTCAGTCGTTATGATTGATGTCTGCGATCTGTCAGGTGTCCGGTAAGTGTGTCTGCCATCTTATGGAGAGACTTCTCGGTCGACTCCCAGCTTATGCAGGCATCTGTCACTGAGACACCATACTCCAGCTGCGAAAGATCATCTGGGATGCTTTGATTGCCTTCGTTGATGTTTGATTCAATCATGACACCGCAAATCGACTGATTACCATCCTTGATTTGGTGCACGATGTCGTCAAGCACAAGGGGCTGGACATTGTGGTCCTTGTTCGAGTTGGCGTGCGAGCAGTCGACAACGATATTCGTTGGAAGCTTCGCTTTCTCAAGTGCTTGCTCACAAAGCGCAATGCTAACCGAGTCATAGTTTGGCTTACCGCCCCCACCGCGGAGGACAACGTGCCCGTACTGGTTGCCCTTGGTCTTCGTGATGGCGACCTGCCCCTGGGGGTTGATACCAAGGAATGAGTGGCCACTTACAACCGATTTCATTGCATTGACCGCAACGTCGAGTGATCCGTCGGTACCATTTTTGAAGCCAACGGGAGAAGACAGGCCCGAGCTCATTTCACGGTGCGTCTGTGATTCGGTGGTTCTGGCACCAATAGCGGTCCAAGTGATCGTATCTTGCAGATACTGCGGAGAGATCGGGTCAAGCGCTTCGGTGGCCAAGGGAAGACCCAGCTCTGACAATTCAATCAATAACTTGCGTGCTTTTCGTAACCCTGTCTCGATATCAAAGCTCCCGTTTAGACTCGGGTCGTTAATCAGGCCCTTCCAGCCCACCGTTGTCCGAGGTTTTTCGAAATAGACACGCATGATGATGAAAATAGTTTCATTGACCTGATCGGCCAGTGCCTTCAGGCGCCTCCCGTAGGCAAGGGCTAGGTCGGTATCGTGGATTGAGCAGGGACCGACAACCGCAAACAGTCGATCGTCTTTTCCATCCAAAATATCTTTGACTGTTTGACGTGATTTGGCGATAAGTTCTCGGGCCGACTCAGGCAGCGGGAGTTTTTTCTTGAGCTCAGTTGGTGTAATAACCACCCGATAGTCATCAATATTTAAATCCGATAGACGCATATGCAAACACTATTTATCTTCAGAAGTTGGGCTAATCATTGTAGAGATGAATGGTACAGAAGCAAGAAAATCTATTGACACGATTTTCAGAGACAGTATTATCCGCCACCTATCGTTGCTTGCGGGTGGATAGCTCAGTTGGAAGAGCATCGCCCTTACAAGGCGAGGGTCGGGGGTTCGAGCCCCTCTCCACCCACCAAAAGTTTTTGGGTAACGAGCCG
>MDTB01177044.1_pt1 | contig 20123 bp, 17 predicted proteins | sample 811161 | NCBI WGS metagenome assembly MDTB01 (sample SAMN05326650, study PRJNA326480) | marine metagenome | isolation source: seawater | place: Mediterranean Sea | collected 2009 | reverse complement strand
CACAGCCCAAATCGAATCCAGTTGATTCTTTAGAGATATTTTTCCAAGGAAATACAGAAAAATATTCATCAAATAACAACTGTTGCTCTGCTGGAGGTAAGTCTGACTGATCGAACCTAGACCATTCGTCACCAAAACCATCTACAGTATTTTTATCTTGATTCTTCATTTCAAACTATTTGAGAAAACATAATAGCATCTTATCTATTTAACAGAATTAATATACCAATCTATTGCCTCATCTAAACCTTCAGATATTTTATATTTAGGTCGATACTCTAAAAGATTATTAGCCTTATCAACACTTGCTTGTGAGTGTCTAACATCCCCAGGCCTAAAGTCTTTATAAATAGGTTCTTTCTTCTCTAGACCTTCAACTCTTTGTAATATTTTATCTTCAATCATTCTGTGAAGTTCATTAAGACTTGTCCTGTCATTTAGGGCAACATTATAAACTTGGTCAACAGCTTCATTATTTTCAGTCATTGCAGCTAAAATATTACTCTGTACTGCATTGTCAATGTAACAAAAATCTCTACTAGTTTCTCCATCGCCATTTATATAAACATCTTCATTATTTAAAACTGATGCTATCCACTTTGGGATCACTGCAGCATAAGCGCCATTTGGATCTTGTCTTTTACCAAATATATTAAAGTATCTAAGTCCAATAGTTTTGAAATCATAATTTTTTGCAAAAACACTTGCATAAAGCTCATTTACAATTTTTGTTACAGCATAAGGGCTTAAAGGATTGCCAATCATATGTTCTATTTTTGGAAGATCAGTATTATCACCATATGATGAACTAGATGCAGCATAGACAAATCTTTTAACTTTTGCGTCTCTACTTGCCACTAACATATTTATAAAGCCATCAATATTTGCTTCATTGGTGCCGATAGGGTCTTCGATTGACCTTGGAACAGAGCCAAGTGCGGCTTGATGTAAAACATAATCGACACCACCACATGCTTGGTTGCAATCACTTGAATTTCGTATATCCCCATTAATAAAATTAAAGTTATTGCTTAAGTCTTTACCGGTAGTATTTTGAACATCTTGAAGTGCTTGATCAATGTTATGTTGATAGCCAGTATCAAAACTATCTAGCCCCACAACTTTTTGATTTAATATTAATAATTTTTCAAGCAAGTTAGACCCAATGAATCCAGCAACTCCAGTCACCAACCAAGTCTTTTGATTATCATTTAAATATTCTTGTAATTGTTCAAATCTAGTCATTTATAGTCTGCCGTCAACCTCTTCATTGTCTAATAAATATTTAATATCATAAATTACATGATTTTCTTTACCAAAAGTCTTTATTTGCTCTGATGATAAATTTTTAAAAACATCATGTGCAACTGCTAAAATTATTGCATCATATTTGCCTTCCATAGGTTCTTCAATTAACTTGATCTTATACTCACCCACAGCAGCATCTCTATCAACCCAAGGATCATATATCTCTGTCGAGCAATTAAAAGAATCAAACTGCTCTATAAGGTCAACTACCCTTGTATTTCTAATATCAGGACAATTTTCTTTAAAAGCTAAGCCCATTATTAATATATTTGCGCCTTCAACATGGATGCCTTTTTTTGTCATCAATTTTGATACTTGATCTGCAACAAAAAAACCCATGTTATCGTTTATTCTTCGACCCGCAAGAATCATCTCAGGATTGTAACCAACCTCTAATGCTTTGTGGGTAAGATAGTAAGGATCGACGCCTATACAATGCCCTCCTACGAGACCAGGTCTAAATGGTAGAAAGTTCCATTTTGTACCAGCTGCATCTAAAACTGATTCAGTATCGATATTTAATTTATTAAAAATAAGTGAAAGCTCATTAATAAGAGCTATATTCACATCCCTTTGAGTATTTTCAATTACCTTAGCGGCCTCGGCAACTTTTATACTGCTTGCTTTGTGAGTACCCTCAGTAATAATCTCTTGGTATAGTTTATCGACTTTGGTTGCAATCTCAGGAGTTGATCCTGAGGTTACTTTTTTAATAGTTGTTATTCGGTGTTCCTTATCTCCAGGATTAATTCGTTCTGGGGAATAACCACAATAAAAATCCTTATTAAAGGATAAACCAGATATAGCTTCAAGAATTGGAACACATACCTCTTCTGTTGCTCCTGGATAAACAGTTGATTCATAGATAACCAAATCTCCTTTCTTTAAAATAGATCCTATTGCTTCGCTAGCATCTTTTAAAGGCGATAAATTAGGTTGTTTATTTTTGTCAATTGGCGTTGGCACAGTAATGATAAAAATTTTACAGTCTTTTATATCTTTAAGACTATTTGTATAGCTTAAATAAATTGCATCTTTTAATTCTTGATTAGTTGTTTCTAGAGTATTATCCAAGCCTTTCTTCAACTCTTTAATCCTAGCCTCATTTGTATCAAAACCAATAACTTTTCGCTTAGTGCCAAACTCAACTGCTAATGGCAAGCCAACATATCCCAGACCAACTATTGCTATTGATGCTTCACTATATTGCATATGCCATCCTCATAAATTAATTAATTCTTTTCAAGCCAAGCTTGGAACATTAAAACATTCCATAATTGATGATGCCAGTTTCGATTTCCACTCAAATGCTCTATCCATTTACTGCGTACAAATTCTACATTAAAAAAACCTTCTTGATGTAGTCGTTTCTCATCTAATAAGGATTCAGCCCAATCTTTAAGCGGCCCTCTTAACCACTCAGCTAAGGGAACTGCAAAGCCCATTTTTGGTCTTTCAATTAGATCTTTAGGTACATGTTTGTAAAGAATCTCTCGAAGTGCCCATTTAGTAACGCCATTACGAATTTTGAATTCCATAGGTAATAGTGCAGACAATTCAATCACTTCTGGATCTAAAAATGGGACTCTGGTTTCTAAAGAAACTGCCATAGCTGCTCTATCAACTTTAGTTAATATATCTGTAGGCAAATATGTTATTAAATCATAGGCCATCATCTGCTCAACATAATTCAATTCAGCAAATCGCTCAATACCATCATTTAGTATTGATTTGTGCTCATTAGCATTTATAAGCCAATCTGATGGATTATGAATTTGTGATATCAATTTAAAATGTAAATCACGAATTGATTCTGCGGGAAGTACATTTGCGGCTTTATGAAGTTTATGACCAATGTTAGTAAAGCGTTTGCTCGTCAATCCACCCAATATACTGTCCCACTTTTCCTCTGACATGCTAAAAATAGTCTTAGATATCAATTTCCTTACTAAATTTGGTACTTTAGCAATCTTACTAAAAATTCTATCACTAAAAACATAACGATTATATCCACCAAAAAGTTCGTCTCCTGCATCTCCAGAAAGAGCAACAGTAACTTCTTGCTTGGCAAACTGTGAAACTAGAAAAGTCGGTATTTGTGATGAGTCTGCAAAAGGTTCGTCATAAATGTTAGGCAAGTTAGGTATGACATCTAAAGCATCGCGATCTGAAACATACTTTTCAAAATGATTTGTACCTAAATGCTTGGCAACCATTCCAGCATGTTGAGCTTCATCAAAGTCTTTAGAGTTAAACCCAATAGAAAATGTGTTCACATTAACATTTGAATGGAATTGCATTAAAGAAACAATTGTACTTGAATCAATGCCACCAGATAAAAAGGCGCCCAAAGGAACATCTGATTGCATTTGAGAAGAGACGGCGTTTGATAAAACAGATTCAAGTTTATTGACTGCTTCAGATGGAGTAAATGAAGATTCGGTCTTTCTGGCTTCTTTATAAACTTTTTCAATTGACCAAAATTCATGCTTCTCAGTTTTTTTTGAATCTGCATAAAATTTAATAATTTGTCCAGGCTCTAATTTATATATATCTTTATATATTGAATGTGGCGCTGGAATTGAATTGAATCTTAAAAACAAAGCTAATGAACTTCGATCAATCTGATTATTGAATCTTGGAAACTTTTTAATCGATTTTAATTCTGATGCAAACACAAATTGTTTATTTACCCATCCATAATAAAGAGGCTTTTCGCCAATTCTATCGCATGCTAAATATAGATTTTTAGTATTTTTGTCCCATAATGCTAATGCAAACATTCCCTTAGATTTAACTAATGTTTCTTTTAAGCCCCACTCTTCGATAGCAGCTAAAAGAGTTTCTGTATCAGAATGACCCGACCAATTCATACGAGTAATCGATTCTAATTCTAATCGAAGTTTCTTGTGATTATAAATCTCACCATTAAATACTAATACATAATTATTTGATGCCGAATGCATAGGCTGATTACCAGCTGCGCTTAAATCAAGTATTGATAACCTAGCATGAGCAAGGCCAATGGCTTTTTTCTCATCTGACCATATACCCATATTATCGGGACCACGATGATTAATCGCTTTAGCCATCTCAGTTAAGCAATCTGATGGATTTTCAGCAACTCCTACATAACCAGCTATTCCACACATTTATTATATTTTCCTTTATAAAATTCAGGTAAATGGATAGTGTTTTGATATTTTTTAGTCATTAAAAAATTTGACTCAGAATATTGCAAATAAGTCTCCTAATTTCAAGCCCTACCGCTTTTATTTAAAATTAACTTACCATGCTTTAAATATAATTCATAAGCCATGCCGACAATAACAATTACGATAAAAGGGAATTTATATCTGACAGCTGTTCCAAAATTATAAACAACCAAACCATAGATAGCCAAGGCAGCAAATAAGTATACCAACCACTTAAAAGCAATTTGTTTGTCCAGTCTTGATGTTTTTATAAACATAAAACCTAAGAACATTAATATTAATATATTTTCAAAACTTTGCAGAAACGTCAAAAAACTATCTGCTTCCCAAGGAAGAGGCTTCATTAAAAAATAGGGAGCTGATTTTAGGGCTATGATAACAAAATCTTCAATAGTTCTCATATGAACATATGTACTTCTTCGCCCTCCATCATCTATAAACATATTAAGCCTGCTTATATCCAGAATCTCAATTATTGTCATAATAAAAGGAGCTAGTGAAGCAATAATAAAAATTACAAATGTATACCTATATCTATAAACAACAGAATCCTTTGAAAAATAAAGGTGAGCTATAAAAAAAACTATCATTAAAAAGAAGTTTTGAAACTTTATCAATAATAATGGTAAAGAGACTAATAATGCGAGCAACCTTCGATTTTCTAAGAAAAAAATTACAGATAGAATCATAAACATTAAAACCAATGTATCTCGAAGAGCTAATGAGCTATATAGTAATAAACTTGGATAAAAAACCATAAATAAAAGGGGCCAACCACGCAAATTCTTGTATGCATATAGCCAAATAATTAAAACAGTAGCCATAAATCTATTAAAAAAACCTAAACTTTGTATTGTTTCTATATAAGGCATAGGAATCAAGGCTAACATCCAGCTTGAGGCCTCAACTGGTGCGCTTTCATCAAAACTTTCTAAGGCAAATGAACGAATACCCTGAGTAACATTATAGTACTGCCATTGATCTGGCATATAACTTGGAGAAAAAAGAACGTTGTTAAGAAAAAAGGGTGTAAATGCAAGAAGTCCCATAAAAAAAGATAGCCATAATGGTATCAAGCCAATTCTAAAAGAAACAAGTATTACAATTAATATTGCAAATAAATTTGGAAGGTCATAAAAGAACATTTATAGATTACTTGTGGATATCAAAATATTTAAATTCAAGCCTTTAATCATTAATGCTCCAAACCTCTTTATATTTATTTACCATTTTTTCAAGAGTAAAGTTTTTAGCAATTCTTTTATGACAATCATCTTTTCTTTGAAGCCAATCAATATTATTTAATTTTTTTTCATCTGAAGCTTCTATAACAGCTTCAGCTAAGGCCAATGGATCTTTAGGCATTACAACCCATCCCGTATTATCAACAATTAATGATGCATCTCCGACGTTAGTAGTTATACAAGGAGTTCCACATGCCATTGCCTCATTAAGAACATTTGGAAAAGCTTCAGATAAAGACGTCAGCATAAACAAATCCATTCCATTCATGACAGCAGGTATGTCATTTCTTACACCAAGTAAATGCACATGATCACTCAACTCATTCTCCTTTATCTTTTTCACCAGATCATAATTAGTATTATCAAGATTCTTTCCAACAAGTACAGCAGTAAAGTCAAAACATTTTTTTTTCAATAATCCAAGGGCTTCAATTAAACTGCTTTGATCTTTTAAGGGATCATAACTTCCAACGTGCCCAATGACGAAAGCATTATCAGAAATATCTAACTCATTTCGGAAGCCTATCCTAAGAGAATTGCTTAGAAAAAAGTTCTTTATGTCATAACCATTCTGTATCACTACGCCTTTCGATTTTTTAAAACCAATTGATTCTTGAATTGACCTAGATTTTTCAGCACAGTAGATAATTTTTTTTGGAACAAAACCAGATAAAAAAGCATTAAATTTTAAAATAAAAATTGTTGATAATTTAACCTTTCCACGGAGCAGAATAGTATGATGAACACCCCAAAAAATATTCTTAATACCAGCTAATCTTCCAATTAATCCACCAATTAAATCAGCATGAATCATCCAGGTTTGGATAATATCTGGTTTTATTTTTTTAATAAGCTTATATAGCCTATATAAACCAGGAAGTTTTATTTTTCCATTTGGAAAATTTAAAGAATATACCGAAACGTTAAGCTGACTGAGGACTGGATCCGATTCTTGAAAATCAGATAAAGAAATAATTATATGTTTATGCTCATTATCAAATTGGCATAAATTACATAATAGAGTTTCTGCACCACCCTTTTTTAAACCTGTAATTATATGTAAAACTTTCATCTATGTTCCTATTGAATAGTAAAAAATCTATATTTTTGATAACGCCTACATATCAATTGCATTAAATCATTTAAAATATTAAAGCTTTTTTAAAATTTTATTTAAAAAAAATAATATCAACTCTTTTGTGTTTTGCGGTTTAATTATATCAAATGCTTCATCTATATATGGGATAGCTTCATTCCATGTATTTCTTTGAACTAAAAGCTTTTTGACCAATGAAAGTTTATTTTCTTTGTTTCGTTGGTTAATCTCAGTTAAAGGTAGTAATTTTTTACTTGAGGCTACCTCAAGAAATTCACCTACTCCGTAATATGAGATATATGGATCTAACCTACTCCATGAATCTTCACGAATGTGTTGAATAAAACCAACTTTATTTACTCCTTTAAAGATCCACTTTTTTGCAATGCGAAGAATCAATTCAAAATCTTCATTAAATTTTAGTGATTCATTGCATCCTTTTACTTTCAAAAGAATATTTCTTCGAAATAAATAATGAGTTATTTGTCCTGGAATAGCACTATCGCGCCCAACTAAACAAACATTCAACTCTCCATCAGTTTCAAAAACTTTTTCTTTAGTTTTTTGATTATTCTCTGTGCTCTTTATTTTACTGCAGTAAATACATGCATAATTTTGACTCAATGAACTTAATATTTCTTGACGCCACTCTATTGAATCTTTTAATAACTCATCATCAGCATCAACAAAGAGAATAAAATCTCCCTTTGCCAATTTAATTCCAACATTTCTCGCGCTTGATGGACCTCCATTTTTTTTCTTTTTAAAAACTATAGGTATTTTCGTATGACTATAAAATGAATTAACAATTTTCTCTGAATCATCATTGTAAGATCCATCATCAATAATAATTATTTCTTTAGGTTTTAAGCTTTGATTAATTACAGAGGGAATTAATCTTTTTAAATATTCAGCATCGTTAAATGTTGTGATAATAACGCTTGTTTTACTATTTCTGATAAGCTCTACCCCCAACATTTTTTTTATGAATATTTATACGATCCAATAAAAAATGTTCGAATGCCTTTTCATCAAAATCACTATAGAGTTCTTGGGACCATTCATATGTATCATCACAAAATTTTTTATATATATGTTTGGTGTTTAACTTTGATAAGATGTATTCCAAATCTTTATAGTCTTTTACTACTGAATCTTTGTATGGATATTTGTATTGTTTGATAAAAATTTCATTTGGTGAAAATTTTTCATGCATATCAATAAATACTGTAGGGACATTCATCACTGCTGCTTCAATAGCTGAAGTGGAATGAAATGTAATGTGTATATAAGCGTTATTCAATAAATCTGATAATGGTGTTTCATTATCAAAACTTATAAAGTCACGCTTCATGTATATATCTCGACAATTTTTTGTGTTGTGCCTTGGGTGATGTTTAAAAATAATTTCATAATTATTTTTAGATAAAAAATTAGCATTTGTACTAATAAGTTTTTGAACCATTTTTATGTATAGGTCATTGTCTTCTTGATTAAAATCAGGAACTATTTGGAGAGTGAAAATTATTTTCTTTTTACCTGTTATTGGTTTTTTTTGTTTATTGAGGGTTTTATTGAAACCAATCTTCTTGACATTCTCTTCATTATAAAAATTAGATTTATCACTGTTAATTAATATATTTTTAAACACATCGCCATATACTAATGTAAAAACATCATTAGATGATTTTACTTTTGGGGGTTGACCGTTTTTGATATATCTATCATGGCCATCAAAAATAATGCCGTGTTGATAATCTACCACGCAAGCATCATGATTAATTGTTCTCCACAAAGTAACATTATTCCATAAAAGAGTTATATATATTTTTGAACGAAATTTATTAAAAAATAATTGTTTTACAATCTTTGAAATCTTAAACTCTCTTATATATAGTTCCTTTTCAGTTATTGGTTTTTTATAAATTAAGTTATAAATTTTTCTGAATATGACCTGGACAAGTGATATGAAATCAAATGGAGTTGATTCTTCAAATCTAGCAAACTTCTCATACTCACCTTTTAGGTCAGTGTCTTCAAATACTACATAACTTAAATCATTTTTTTTACAATTCTCAATCATTGGTTTGAACAATAGGTTCTCGCCCTTCTTTCCTCTATTGAAATATGCTGATCCTACAAAAACTACATCATATTCTTTTGAAATAAAAATGAGTTTAAAAAAATAGCCTATTGAAGCAAATAGACTTTTTAAATCTTTTATTATCATTTATGGCTCCGTGTTATATTATCGTTTTTGAGACAAGTATAAACTAGCTAATTCAAAATCTTCTTTTCTATCTATATCTACAGAACTATTTGAATTCATAACATATGCAAAGATATTATTTTTTAAGAAAAAACTTTTCTCTTTTAAAAGCTTGTCAGTTTTACAAAGGTATATTGCTCCGTTTAATCTATAATATTTTTTTAGATCTTGACTTCGTTTATTTAACAAATCACCTTTTATAAAGCCTTCCATACTTAATGAATCATCTAAAGTGTTAGACCATAAGGGGTTATGATTCATCTCGCACACACTTATAACTGCATCAGCATTTTTTTCTACTAAAATCTCTATTGCTTTATCTATGTGACTTTCATTTCTTAGCGGACTAGTTGGTTGGAGGAGTAATATATATTCATAACTTTCCAAGTTATCAATTGAATGCTTAACTGCCTCAAATGAGGTTGAAGTATCACTAGCAAGTTCATTTGGTCTCTTTATAGCTTGAACTTTGAGGTCATTTGAAATGTTTAAAATCTCAGTATCATCGCTTGATACCACTACTTTATCTATATATTTACTTTTTAATCCAGCTTCAATGCTCCATGCAATGAGTGGCTTTCCGCATAAATCCAAAACATTTTTCCTAGGTAATCTTTTGCTTCCTCTTCTTGCAGGAATAATGGCTAAAAAAGTTTTATTTTTAAACATTAAAACACTTCGTTATATTCTTCATTAGCTTTTTTATATTCTTCAAAACGCCCAATATCTAACCAATACCCATCAAGAGGAAATGAAATTGTATTTTTATCTTTATCTATTAGTTTTTCAAAAAGGGTCGTCATATTATAGAATTCATTTTTAGGAATATACTTCAAGACTTCTGGGTTAAGCATATAAATACCAGCATTTACAAAGAATTTTTGAGTGGGTTTCTCTTGAACTGAAACTATCTTAGTATTCTCGGTGTTTATAACACCATAAGGAACTTGAGATTCATATTCTCTTACACACATCAAAGCATCTGCATCACTAGATAAATAAAATTCATGAATGCTTTCAAAATTTACATTGGTTAACAAATCACCATTCATTACAAAAAATGGTTCCTTTGGTTTCTCTTTCAAAAGACTCAATGCTCCAGCGGTGCCCATTCTCTTGTCTTCTATTACATAATCTATATTTACACCAAACTCACTTCCATTACCGAAATAATCTTTAATAACATGAGATTTATAATTTAAGCACATTACAATATTTGTATATCCATAACCCGAAAAGCTTTCAACTATAGTTTCAAGTATTGATTTATTTCCAACTTTCAACATTGGTTTTGGAGTATTTTTAGTCAAAGAACCTAACCTTTTACCAAGTCCACCCACCATTAAAATTACCTTATTTATTTTTTGGATTGGTTTAACAAGTTCATTAATCTCCTCTATACCAATTACTTTGCCGGATTCATTAACTATTGGAATTTGATGAAGTTTCTTTGATAGAGCAAGTTTTAAGATCATTTCTTTTGTATCAGTATTTTTTGCAACAGTTGGTGTTTTAAAAATGATCGATTCTATGGAACTTGTTAAATCAAGTCCATTTAAAAGACCTCTTCTTATATCACCGTCGGTCAAAGTTCCCAATAATTTATCTGATTTATCAACTATTAGAACTATTTTCATCGCTCCGTTACCAATAACTTTTAAAGCTTCTTCGATAGAAGCACTTTTAGAAAGTTTTATATTTTGGATGCTTTTCATATTAAAAAGTTATATTGTAAAATGATTTTTTTAAAATATTTCTATTAAGTTTAGTTTTTATAGTCTTCACAACTTTTTTACTTGAATTTCCTTTTCCATATGGATTCTCAGTTTTTTTTAATAATGTCTGGAACTTTTTAGAATATAAATATTCAAAGGCATTTTTGATAGATTCTTTATTTGGTGAACAATCAATTATGCTATTTGCTTTTATTCGACCTTTTTGCCTTTCACCTATGTTTATAGTTCCTATTTTAAAACTTGGAGCTTCAGTTATACCACTAGAGCTGTTTCCTATAATTGCATCAATGTAGCACATAGCGCTTAAATATCTTAATTGTCCTAATGATGAAAATGCAACAGATTTATGGGTGTTCTTAGATACATATCCATCTATCATTTTATTTATAATTTTTCCATCTGCATCACTATTTGCTTTAGTAAAAATGTAGTTGGTATCTTCTAGGTCATCGATTGCATCAAGCAATTCTTGAAAATGAGCTTGCGATGTTTTTTTTTCTAAAGTAACGGGATGAAAAGTAATTAATAAGTTTTTTTTATTAAGGCTAAAGTTAATTGATTTTTTGAACTCATCTTTACCTAAAAGTTCTAATCTATTTATATTTTCAATACCCATACCCCCAACATTGAAAACTCTATCAGGATTTTCACCTAATTGAATGACCCTATTTTTGTATTCTTCTGTAGCTGTAAAATGTAAATGACTCATCTTTGTAATACTATGCCGTATTGCTTCATCTATAACACCTTCAGTAGATTCTCCTCCATGTATATGTGCAATTGGAATTCTAGCTATCATTGAAGCAACAGCAGCACTAAAAATTTCATATCTATCCCCAAGAACAACAACTATATCTGGTTTAATTTCTTCAAAGGTTTCAGCAAAAGATATTTGTGCAAAACCCATAGATTTTGAGATATCTAAATCGGCATCCGAAGAAACCTGCATATCAATTTTCTTATCAATTTTAAAATCTTTTTCAATTTCTTTATAAGTTGATCCAAATTCTGGACTTAAATGCATGCCTGTTACTATTATTTGAAGCTCAAGGTCTTTGTCAGACTCAATTTCTTTCAAAAGCCAGTATAGTAGTCCATATTCAGCACGCGTTCCTGTAATTACGCATACTTTTAGTTTAGTCATAATAATTCGTCTTCGTTATAATTCTTTTTTGCTTTTGTGCCAACTATCTTATCCCATCTCATTGGGCTTATTCCTGAACCAGGACGTTTAATTGAAAGATTCTTGTCAGTTAAAACATCACCTTTTTTAATCTTTGATTTCGCAACTATTGATTTTCTTGCTATCTGGATATTTGAGGTTTCACTTTCTGTTGGCTCTTTTATGCTGCTTCCAAGAGCTATTTCAATATTTCTAATAGCACTTATCATAGCTTTCAATTCATTAGGCTCCAGACTAGCTTTATGATCTGGTCCTTCAAGATTCTTATCAAGTGTAAAGTGTTTTTCGATGCACTTTGCTCCCATTGCCACCGCAGCTATATCTACTTCAATTCCTAAAGTATGATCACTATAGCCATAAGCAATATCAAAAGTTTTTCCAATAGTCAGCATAGCCTTAAGATTCACATCTCTCATAGGAGTTGGATACATAGTATTTGCATGAAGAACAGTAATATTATTCTTTTGTGTACCTTCAGTCATAAGAATATCTATAGCATCTTTAATTTCTTCAAGATTTGCCATACCTGTTGAGAGGATTACTTTTTTATCAAGTTTTCCTATTTCTCTTAAATATGGAAGATTGGTAATTTCTCCACTTGGAATTTTAAATATTTCTAAACCCAAATCATACAAAAATTTTATACTGTTTGTATCAAAGGGACTTGATAAAAACATTATTTTTTTAATGCTGCAGTATGATATAAGTTCTCTGTGCGACTCACTATCAAGTTCTAATTTTTTTATCATATCAAATTGAGACTCTTCTATATCTGTTGTCTTTTTTTGATATTCTGCTTTCTGAGCATTTTTACTTACAAGATTAGTAGCTTTAAAGGTTTGAAATTTTACTGCATCTGCTCCAGCATCAACCGCCACATCAATAAGTTGCTTTGCCAATTTAATTGATCCATTATGATTAACGCCAGCCTCTGCAATAATAAATACACTCATTTAACAATACTGCCAGCTTTTATGAAGCTTTCTTCTTCAATTATTATCGATTCTTTGGTAGTAACATTACTACCAATAAAGCTTCCAGGACCAACCTTAGAACCTCCATTAATTGTTGCATTTGTTGATATATGACAATGTTCAGATAGAACACAATCATGCTCGATTAAGGCTTTAGAATTTATAATACAATTATCTCCGATAGATGTATTTGCATTAACTATTGCATTATGCATTACAACAACACCCTTCCCAAGGGATGAATGTTTAGATACATACGCATTAGGGGAGATAATTGATGGCAGAGAAAAACCCAATTTGATTGCGAGATCAAATAATTTTATTCTTATTGTTGGAGATTTAATTTGACCTACTGTGACCAAAGCATATTTAAATCTTTGAGCCAATTTTTGTAAATTGTCATCTGCTGCAATAACTTCATATCCTAAAATATGTGAACCTATGTGCTCAGGCTTATCAACAATTCCCTGAATTTCAAATTTTTTTTCCTGCTCAATAACATCGATTACAGATTTGCAATGTCCTCCTCCACCAATTAATATAATTTTCTTCATAGAACAACACTACTTGGAATATTAACTACACGATCATCTAACCACTTTGAATTAGCCAGATTATCACGTTGTGCATTTTTGAACATAGGAAGCCTATGCATTAATGTCCATATTGGTCGAGTCATTATCCCGCTTGAGTTAGTTTCATCCAAAAATTGGTCACGTTGCTTCTTATCTTCAAGGATAAGTGTATTTAGCCAATAGTTAGACATACTGTTTGTTGGCTCTTGAAAAAAAGTGTATTTTTTATTTCTAAAAAATTTTTCGTATCTATTAGCAAGTTCGCGTTTAAATTTTAAAAATTTGTTCAAGTTTTCTAGTTGAGCAACTAATAATGCAGCATTAATGTTTGGCATGCGATAATTATAACCCACCATATCATGATTAAATTCCCACTTATGTGGGACTTTGGCAGTAGTAGTTAAATGCTTTGCCTTTTTAGCAAAAGCTTGATCGTTAGTGATTATGCATCCACCTCCACCTGCGGTAATTATTTTATTACCATTAAAACTCATCACACCTAGCTGCCCAAAATTACCGGTATGCTTACTTTTATAAAAACTTCCAACACTTTCAGCAGCATCTTCAATTAAGAAAATTTTATATTCATTACAAATTTCTTCGATTTCGTCTACTCTGCATGGATATCCAAAGGTATGCATAGGAACACATGCCTTAATAATGTTTCCAGTTAAATTATTGATACATTTATTGTTTTTGATAGTTGTATTTTGTTCAAGAAAAAGTCTTAGTGCAGAAGGTGACATACCCATAGTATCTTTATCAACATCAATAAAGATTGGATTTGCACTACAGTAACTTATTGCATTACAAGTTGCAACGAATGTTAATGACTGCGTAATAACCTCATCATTTTGCTGTATATCCGCCAATAAAAAAGATATATGCAATGCTGAAGTTCCATTACAAGTAGCAACCGCATATTTTGCACCAGTATAAGATGCAATTTCTTCCTCAAATAAATCTACATATCTTCCAACTGAAGAAACAAAAGTTGTATCAATGCATTCATTAATATATTTTTTTTCATTGCCTACAAATCTTGGTTCATGCAAAGGGATAAAATCTGACGATTTATAGGTATCTTGAATAAAATCAATAATATCTTTAAACATTACATTTTTCCATTTAGGTACTTTCCGTTATCAAAATATTTAAATTTAGGAATCATCCTAAAAAATTCATCAACAATTAATTGTTTTTCCCAATCCTTATTTGATTTAAGTTGATGTATTGCTTTTTCAAAATTATTGAGTTTATCTTCATCGTATATAGATTCATTTTTTATAATTCCTAAATTTTTATATTTATTCATAATAAGTTCTTCGTCATCAGTGTAAAACTCTTCAAAATCTTTTTCGCCAGTTGTATCACTTTTTGTAAATAAACAGGGCCATTTTCCTTTATCTGGTAGTGTTTTTATTAAATCTCTTGCTTCTTCTTCTGAATCACAAACAAATGCTTCATATCCCTTGTCGTTAAGATATTTAACAACGATTTCAGAAAAAGGTATTAAATGTAATGATTCACTTAACTTAGGGAAAAATACATCTCTGTTATCGCCAAAAATACAACTCATTAGACATAGCTCTCCGCTCTCTTTTGGAGTAACAAAATAACGTTTAATATCACTTGGTGCAGCAATTGGTTGTCTTTTAGAAATTCTTTGATTAAAGCCATGTAATAAGGATCCGTCACTATAGGCTACATTTGCAAATCTGGCGGTAGATATTTTGATATCTTTTGATCTTCGCATTAAAAACATTTCCATAATTCTCTTGCTTGCGCCCATCATGTTTACTGGGTTAGCTGCTTTATCCGTACTTACACAAAAATATTTTTTTGAAGATTTCATAATGGATTGTTTAATTGTCTTATCAGTATTAAAAATATTTACTTCTATCATTCTCATTAATGTAAATGGATCTTCCTCACTTCGAACATGTTTAAGTGCAGAAAGATTTAATACGTAATCGTAGTTTCCATCAGACTGAATGAATGCATCGTATTCAACTGAGCCAGCGTCTAAAACATAAGTATTAAATTCACCATCAATATAACCATATGAGCTTCTAAGATCTCTTACCAGCTCAGTTAAATTATTTTCGTTAAGATCAACAACGTGAATTTTTTTTGGATTCCGTTTAAAGATTTCTTTCACTACTGCTTGTCCAATCGCTCCTGCACCGCCAATTACAAGAAAGGAAGATGAAGAAACTATTTTTTTAAGTTCTTTATTGTGAGTCTTTATATCGTCTTCAAAAAGCCCATGTTTGCGTCCAATTAAATCTAATATTTTTTGTTCATTCATGCCAGTTTAAATTCCTTAAGCATGGATTGCCATATCTCTAAAATGCTCATTTTTTTTAATTAATTCTTTATATGTGCCATGATCAACTACTTTGCCTTTATCAATAAAAAATATTTGGTCACATTTTTGAACAGTTTTAAGACGATGAGCAATTAATATTATAGATTTTTTCCCACTAAATTCATGAATTGCTTCCATAATCATTTTTTCAGTTATGCCATCAAGCGAACTGGTTGCCTCGTCAAATACGAGCACCTCTGCTTTATGATATAAAGCTCTAGCAATTCCTATACGTTGTCTCTGACCACCAGATAGTTGTATACCTCTTTCGCCAACTCTAGTATGTACACCTTTTTCAAGAGTTTCTATCAAATCATTGAGATGCGCAAGTGCAAGTACTTTCTTGACCTGATCAAAATCAATTTCATGTTTAGGTATACCAAATGCAACATTCTCAGCAATAGTTCCTTCAGATAAAAAAATACTTTGTGCTACAAAGCCAATAGTGTTTTGCCATGATCGTCGATTCTGATCATTGATAGTAATTTCATCAACCTTAAGTTGGCCTTGTTGTGGCTTTATTAAACAAAGCAAAATATCTATTAATGTTGATTTACCTGAGCCTGATGGCCCAACAATACCTATTACGCTATTAACTGGTATCAACATATTTAGATTATTGAGAGCTGGTTCTTCCTTATTAGGATATGAAAAAGTAACATTCTCAATGCATATGCTTTTATTTGGATTAAGATAGCTTTGGTCAATTTTTTGAATTGAAGGATTAGTTTTAAATGAATTATTAAGGTCAGATTGTATTGACTCGAATGCCGCTATATTTGCTCTTATAACTGCGACACTTGAATAAATTTGTTGGAATGCAGGTAACAACTTTATACTACCAATTGCATAGACCGATAAAATTGGAAGAATCATACCTAGATTACCATTATGGCTTACAATTAAGTATAAAACGAGTGCAATCATAGACCCGAAAGCAATTAACTCCATAAGATATCGAGGTGCTTGAATTAATGCTGTGCTCGTACCCTGACTGTGAGCAAGAATATTACCTGTATTGTTAAAACGTTTTATGAAATCATTGTCTCTTCCTAGTAAAAGGACATCTTTTATACCCCCAAAGCCTTCATTCATTAAACGAAAACGTCTTTCATTTACATCAGATACTGCTTCACCATATTTTGCTAGACGCATCCTTACTCCTCTAAAGAGAACAAAATATGTAAATGCAAAAATAGATAGGCCAATAATTGCTACTGTTGGATCATATACGAAAATGCTTATACTCAATAATACAGCAAGAATAATCTTAGCATTAACGTGAACAAGTGGAACTAAAACAGCACCGGTTACTCTCAATGACTCAGTAGCAATTTTTTTTGTAAGCTGAGCGCTACTTCCCGATGCATGAAATAACCAATCTTGTTTTAAATAATGAGTATAAAGTCTATCCGCGATTTCTGTACCTATTTTGTGAGCAAACATAGACAATCTCCAAATAGTAATCATAGAAATTATTGATGAGAAAAATAATACAGTTAAAACACAAATACCTAGTAAAAAAACAAATTGGGATTCGGATGTTATTCCACTTGATTGATAAACTTTTGCAATGAAAGTATCTTGTTGAAGCTGACTCATGTCTCCAACAATAGCCATAAAGGGAATAATAGAGGCAACACCAAATATTTCTACAATTGCCATTAACGTTACTAATATTTGAAGCGCATAAAAACGCCTACGCTGACTTGGAGTAAGAAGATTGAAAAGTTCTTTTAATAATTTAAACATAGCCTTTATCTAAATCTAAAAAATATAATCTTCATTGTAGTGTTAAATCTTGTTTAATTTCTTTGACTATCAATTGCTTTATTTTTTATATCTGTAAAGAATTCAAAGAAGGCACACCTCATTCTTTTTAATAGCTCTTTTTAGAAGTTAAAAATTCACGAATTATAACTATGAAAATTCCAATTAGTCCTCCAAGGATAGTTCCTAAAATGCAAATTGAGGGTCTATTGGGTTCTATTTTTTCTTCCATTACCATCGGAGGATCAAGATAAGAAAAAACGTAAAATTCATTAGCTTCTATTAAAGTTAATTGTTGCATTTTTTTTTGAAGTAGTTGAGCTATGACCTGTTTTATTTCCGTGTAGTTTGTTAAAGACATCTGAACATTTAAAAAATCCATAGCAGCTTGTGCCTCGCGCTTGTCATTTACTCTAAAAAAATCATTGAGTTGATTTACAATCAAATTTGTCCACTCTTGAGCAATATGAGGAGACTTGTGCTTGACAGCGATGGTAACAAAACCTGTATCAAAATCTTGTGAAACCTTAAGAATATCCTCAAAATCTTTAAAGCTTTCCTGAGGAGTTGGCGCTGATATCCAGGTTTGGGTCTCAGTATTAAATACATTTTCATAATAAACAATTGTATTGGTATCATCATCCCATGATTTCATTGCCATGAGGTCGGGAAGAAAAATATTTGGCAATATACTTTCCTTAAAAAAACTAAGAGTTCTTACTTTTTTTAAAGCTTTTGTTGAATTACCGCCTGGCTGCGAAGATAAATTTATGCCTGCTAAACTTGCCAATCCACCAATATTATTCATAGATTGATTTGATCCGGTCTCAGAGCCAACTGGGCTCAACAATGCCTCAGATTCATATATATTTGGCAAATATAGACTATAGATTAGTGCTGCGATTGCAAAAAAAGTAGTGGATGAAATAATAGTCAATTTATCTCGCAGTAAGATTTTGAAAAGCTTTACAAGATCTATTTCATCAACATTAGAATTAACGGTATTTTGATTGGAATTCTGATTCATGGAGGTAATTATACAGTTTTTCGTATTCAACTTGTTATTTTTTAATTTTGCTAATCAATCAACAAATCTTTATATAATTAAATAAAACTTTATTTTGATTTTTGTAACTATTCTAGGTTTTAAAAAGTTTATTTAAAATTTTTTCTCAACACCAAATGCAACAAATACATTTTACGAATAATATTATTTAAAGTAGATATGGTTATAACTATAAGTGCTGAGATAAATTTTGGTAAGCGTATTAAAATTGTGAAAAAATTTGAGATTTTAGAGCCCGAAAATTCCATATTTTCTTTCGATTTATGATAACCAACTAATGCTTCATCTTTTAAAATTTTATTTTTTGGAAGAATTACAACTCTATCTGCATTCATTACACATTCATAATAGAATTCTAAGTAATTAAACTTTCCAATACATAAAGAAAGAAACCCTATTTTAGATTTTAATTTATTCAGAAGATTTTCACGATAATAAAATTGTCTTGCTCTTACTTGAGGACCATATACGCCTGGATTTAAATCTTTATTTTTCGAATCTAAAGTATCTGAAGATCTATTTGATTTGTGTGAATAGCCATCTCCTCCAAACTTTACATCCCTGCCCTTCTCAACAAATCTATTATCGTAAAAATCTAATTTGCCATTAAGCAACATATGAATATTAATATCTAAATGTGCATATGAATTGCCAATACTTGGACTCATAAGATTAGAGATATCAATGGATCTTAAGGATTTAACCCGATAAATTGTACCAGACATATATGTTGATAGAGGGTTTAAGGCCACATAATCATTAATATCACATTCTGATAATTTTGAACTTGGTCTCCAGTGAAATTTATCTTTGTTTAGATCAAATATTGAACAGGCAATAACATTCACACTGTTATCTATATTTTCAAGATAATTAAGTAAATTTGCATAATTATTATTATTAATCCTATCCTCATCAGATAGAAGCATACAGAAATCTGCTTCAGTTTCAGATAGTAATTTTAAAATATTAGCATGAGGTCCTTTGTTGGATTTAAAAAAATCATAATGAACTATTTTATTTATGTTGCGATATTTCTCTAAATCATTTTCATAACCATTAGAATTACATCGAATAGTCAATCTGCTGTCATTACAATTAAGAATGCTATCAATTGCAACTGAAGCACTTGAAGGCCTTTTGTATGTTGGTATAAGGATCTCTAAAATTGGCTTCATACTTATTAAGTTTTTTTAAGAAATTCTAAGATAAAAGATATGGTACCCGAGGCCGGACTTGAACCGGCACGATATTTCTATCGAGGGATTTTAAGTCCCTTGTGTCTACCAATTCCACCACTCGGGCATATTTTAGAT
>MDTB01116523.1_pt1 | contig 20124 bp, 18 predicted proteins | sample 811161 | NCBI WGS metagenome assembly MDTB01 (sample SAMN05326650, study PRJNA326480) | marine metagenome | isolation source: seawater | place: Mediterranean Sea | collected 2009 | reverse complement strand
TTTATATATTGTTTCAACACCAATAGGAAACTTGGAGGATATAACATTAAGAGCATTAAGAATATTAAAAAAATCAGATAAAATTCTTTGTGAGGATACAAGAAGATCAATTAAATTACTTAATCATTATAAAATTAACAAACAATTAATTTCTAATCATAAATTTAATGAAAAAAAAACAGCTTCAATTATTGTGGAAAATATCAAAAATGGTGAAGTTGTTTCGATGATTTCAGACGCAGGTACACCAACTATTTCAGATCCAGGATTAGTTTTAATAAATGAATGCATAAAGAACAAAATAAAAATCTTTCCTATACCAGGAGTTTCAGCTACGACAACAGCTTTTTCTATGTCTGGTTTTAGAGATCAATATATTTTTTATGGTTTTTTACAAAAAAAAGAGTCAGCAATAGAAAAGGAATTGAAAAAAATAATGAATTACAAATTTAACCTAATATTTTTCATACCTGCTATAAAAATAAATTTTTACATCAAACTTTTTAAAAAATTTCTTAAAAAAAGAGAAATTTTTATTGGAAGGGAAATGACAAAAATTCACGAAACTTTTTACAGATACAGTCTAGATAAATTTTCAGGATTCAAGGAAAATTTAAAAGGCGAACTTACAGTTGTAATATCTGGTAATAGTGACGATACAGCAAATGAAATAGCTGTGAATATAAAAAAGTTAAATACAGAAATTAAACAATATCTAAAAAAATACAGCGTTAAAGATGTGGTTAACTTAATTTCACAAAAAAATAATTTATCTAAAAAAAAAATATATGATATCTGTTTAAAAATAAAAAAAAAATGAAAAAATTTTTTTTAATATTGTTTTTAAGTTTCTTAACTTTTTCCTGTGTAGGATCATCTTCGGTTGGAATTTTTGGTTCAGGGGTGAGTATAGCCTATGATCCAAGAACAGTTGGTATGCAAATAGATGACTCAATAATGCAAAAAAATTTAATCGGCAGATTAACCCTCACTGATAAAAAATATATAATTAATATTAGTGCAAAAGTATTAGATGGAAATATTTATTTGTCTGGCAAAGTTGATGAGCCTGAGGAAAAATTAAAAATTATCAAAATGGCGTGGGAAACTAAAGGTACACGTTCAGTTCAAAGTACAGTTACAATCAAAGGAAAAAGTAATTTTAAAAGTACCGCCAAGGATATTCTTATAACCTCACAATTAAGAACAGCTCTCATATTTAATAAGTTAACTAAATCATCAAACTACACAATAGATACTATAAATGGCAAAGTTTATGTTTTTGGAATAGCTATGACAAAAGATGAAAAGGAAAAAGTTATTTCAGAAGCTGGTCAAATACATGGTGTTAAAGACGTAATTCCAAGTATTTATTTAGTAGAGGAATTAAGCAGACACAAAAACTAGTTTTTTTTTTTATTTTTATAATCAATAATTTCAGCAGAATAAGCAGCTACCGAAGCAAGATTTAATATATCATTCGAAGAAGATCTTAACGGGGCTATTTCAATTGGTAAGCCTAAACCAACTAACAGGGGACCAATAATTTTTGCTCCACCAATTGTTTTCATTAACTTAGTTGATATCGCAGCACTATGGAGGGCCGGCATAATTAAGATATTTGCACTACCAACTATTTTTGAAAATGGATAAGTCTCTTTATATTTGGGATTAAGAGCTACATCTGGTTGCATTTCACCGTCAAAATCAAAATCAACTTTTTTACTCTTTAAAATTTCAATTGCATCCCTAACGTGTTTAGTATTTCTAGATAAAGGTTTACCAAATGTGGAATGAGATAAAAATGCTACCTTGGGATCAAAACCAAATAACTTTGCTACCCTTACACTTGATAGAGAAATTTTAACCAAATCATCTGCAGAAGGAAAATCGTTCACTTGCGTGTCAGCAATAAAAATAGTTTTCTTTGGTGTTATAAGCATGTTAAGACCAAATAAGATTTCACCTGGTCTTGGATCTACCACTTTTTTTAGACTTTCAATAGATGCAGCATAATGTCTTATATTTCCCGTTACCATTGCGTCAGCATCACCACAATCAACCATAGAGGCTCCCCAAATAATTCTATCGTTTCGAATTAGTCTATCAACATCCCTTTCTAACAATCCTTTTCTTTGTAATTTAGAATAAAGTTTATTTGAATAGATCTCTCTTTTGTCTTTATCTGTAGAATTTACGATTTTAATTTTATAATTTTCATCTAAACCAATTTCTTTTAATTGTTCCTTAACTCTTTTTTCATTTCCAATTACAATAGGAGTTCCTAACCTACTGTTTTTATATGCAACAGCAGCTTTCAACATATTTTGATCTTCTCCTTCAGCAAAGACAACAGTTTTTGGTTGCTTTTTAATTTGAGCATTAATTCCTTGCATAATACTCATAGACGGGTCAAGTCTGTTCGTTAGTTGGTCTTTATAAATTTCAATATCTTTAATTTTTTTCCTTGCCACGCCTGATTTCATTGCTGCCTCAGCAACTGCGGATGGAATTCTACTAATTAATCTGGGATCGAATGTTGATGGAATAATATAATTTTTACCATAGTGTGGTCTTTCTCCTCCATAGGCATTTACTACCTCATCAGGTACTTCTTCTCTTGCAAGTGCAGCAATTGCTTTTGCTGCCGCTATTTTCATTTCATCATTTATTTCTTTGGCTCTAACATCCAAAGCACCTCTAAAAATGTATGGAAATCCGATTAGATTATTTACTTGATTTGGATAATCAGATCTTCCTGTCGCAACTATTGCATCTGACCTTACTTCATCAACAAGCTCAGGTTTTATCTCAGGATCAGGGTTAGCACATGCAAAAATTATTGGATTTTTAGACATAGATTTTACCATGTCTTTTGTTAAAACATTTTTGGCTGATAAGCCTAAAAAAATGTCTGCTTCTATTATAGCCTCCGAAAGTGTTCTGAGCTTTGTATCAACAGCATAAGCTGATTTAAACCGATCGACATTATCTCTTCCTTTGTAGATAACACCTTTTCTATCAAGCATTAAAATATTTTCACTTTTAATTCCAATTTTTTTAAAAAGGTTTGCGCATGCTATTGCAGAAGCTCCAGCTCCATTAATTACGATTTTAACATTTCCAACTTTTTTATTCGATATATCAATCGCGTTGATCAAAGCAGCTGTTGTTATTATTGCTGTACCGTGTTGATCATCATGAAATATTGGAATGTCTAAGGTTTCTTTAAGTTTACTTTCTATGATAAAACAATCTGGTGCCGCGATATCCTCTAAATTTATACCGCCAAAACTATTACCAATATTTTGTATACATTTAATAATTTCATCTGAGTTTTTATTATCAATCTCAATATCAATAGCGTCTATATCAGCAAATCTTTTAAACAAGACAGCTTTTCCTTCCATTACAGGTTTAGATGCAAGAGCACCCAAATTTCCAAGCCCCAAGATTGCAGAACCATTGCTTATGACGGCCACCAAATTTCCCTTACTTGTATATTCGTAAGCAGCATCTGGATTTTTTGAAATTTCCATGACAGGAACAGCAACACCAGGCGAATAAGCTAGAGATAAATCTCTTTTTGTTGTTAAAGATTTTGAAGATATAATCTCAATTTTGCCAGACTTTCCCTTATTATGAAAGTCTAATGCCTCTTTATCCGTGTAGTGATCAATTTTTGATTTTTTTGTCATTAAAATTTGAGTATGTAATATAAATGACATTATATCACTAAAAATTTTGTCTTAATTATGAATTTGTTGTCTTCTACGTCTGTATTTGGTTTTTATACTCTATTAAGCAGAGTTTTAGGTTATCTTAGAGACATCTTAATTGCGATCTTCCTTGGAACAACCATCTATGCTGATGCTTTTTTTGTAGCTTTTAGATTACCAAATACATTTAGAAGGTTGTTTGCTGAAGGGACATTTAACGCAGCATTCATTCCAAGTTATGCCAAAGCAAATTTAAAAAATAAAAAAGAGGGAAAAATATTTGCGGACGAAGTTTTTAATTTATTACTCTACATATTAATATTTCTTATAATTGTAGTAGAGATTTTTACACCATTAGTTGTCTATATTATTGCACCTGGTTTTTATGGTGATAGTGAAAAATTAAATTTAGCTATTGAATTTACCAGAATAACTTTTCCATTTTTGTTATTTGTGAGTTTATCTTCAATGCTTTCAGGAATTTTAAATACACACAACAAATTCGCCGCCGCAGCTGCAGCACCAATTGTTTTAAACATAGTGCTTATTTTTTCATTATTATTGGCATTTAATTTTGAATTAAATATAGCGAAAAGCTTATCTATAGGTGTAACTTTATCGGGTATTATACAGTTTTTAATACTAATTTTTTTTACAAAAAGATATTATTTCCCATCTTTAAAAATTTACTTATTATTTAAAAAAAATATAAAAGATTTTTTCCAAAAACTTTTACCCAGTATATTTTCTGCTGGTATAACTCAGATAAACATTCTGATTGGAACTATTATAGCATCTTTTCAAACTGGAGCAGTATCTTATCTCTATTATGCTGATAGAATTTATCAAATAAATTTAGCAATTGCTGGAATAGCTGTTGGTACAGTAGTTTTACCAAATTTATCAAAAATAATTAAGAAAAATAATAAAAATTCTATAAATAGTTTGCAAAATAAATCTTTAGAACTGTCTATAGCCCTTTCATTTCCTGCGGCATTTGGTTTATTCATTGCATCTGAAGAAATAGTAAGTAGCTTATTTGGATATGGTTCTTTTACAAAGAGCGATGTAACAAATACATCTTTGGCATTAATGTACTTTTCTTTAGGTGTGCCGGCTTTTGCATTAATTAAAGTTCTTTCTAGTTTTTATTTTGCCAGAGATAATACAAAAACGCCTTTTTATATTTCACTTTTTAGTATGACAACAAATGTAATCATAAGTTTAATTTTTTTTAGAGAATACGGCTTTGTGATCATTCCAATTGCCACAACACTTTCAAGCTGGTTATCAGTATCATTGTATTTTATTTTATTTAGTAAAAGCAAAATTATTATTTTAAATAACAAAAATTTTATAAATATTTATAAAATTATATTAGCTACTGCATTAATGTGTTTTTTCCTTCATTTTGGTTTGGAATATTTTGAGGATAAGTTACAATATACTAATAAATTTAAATTAATTTATCTTTTAACTATGATAGGTTTATCGACAGTTATTTACCTTTTTATTACTAACATTCAAGGAATACTAAAGTTGGAAAGCTATAAACTAAAATGAGTACAGACTCCAAAAAAATAGTTTTTTCAGGTGTGCAACCAACAGGAAATTTACATATTGGCAATTATCTTGGAGCTATAAAAAATTTTGTAGATCTACAAAAAAGAACTGAATGCATTTATTGTGTTGTTGATCTTCATGCGATTACAGTCTTACAAGATCCAAAAGAATTAAAAAGAAATATGCTCGAAACTACAGCAGGATTTGTTGCGTGTGGTTTGGATTTTAAAAAGAGCATTATATTCAATCAATCCTCCGTTAGTGAACATGCAGAACTTGCATGGATATTTAATTGTGTTTCTAGAATTGGTTGGATGAATAGAATGACTCAGTTTAAAGAAAAGGCTGGAAAAAATAAGGAAAACGCAAGTGTTGGTCTTTACGTTTATCCAAATTTGATGGCAGCTGATATATTATTATATAAAGCAACACACGTACCTGTTGGAGACGATCAAAAACAACATCTGGAGCTTGTAAGAGACATAGCTCAGAAATTTAATAATGATTTTAAATCAGAAAATTTTTTCCCAATTCCTGAGCCCTTAATACAAAAAGAACTTTCCAGAGTAATGAGTTTAAGAGATGGAAAAAACAAGATGAGTAAATCAGATGAGTCTGAATATTCAAGAATTAATTTACAAGATACTGAGGATGAAATTAATAAAAAAATTAAAAAAGCAAAAACTGACACACAACCTATCCCATCCAACATTGAGGATTTAAAGAAAAGGCCTGAGGCATTTAATTTAATAAATATTTACTCTTCCTTATCAGGTAAAACTTTAGAAAAAACTCTTTCTAGCATGGCCGGCAAAGATTTTTCTAAACTAAAAAAAGAGCTTGCTGATGCACTTATAGCTACAATTTGTCCTATCGGAAAAAAAATTAGAGAACTTAAAAAAGACGAGAAGTACTTGATAGGTATTCTCAAAAATGGTTCAAATAGAGCAAAAGAGATTGCGAAAATAAATATAAATAAGATAAAAGATATTGTAGGATTTATTTCGTATTAAATTATATAAAATATGATAAATTAAAAAAATGATACAAATTGAAAATACACCAAACCCAAATGCTTTAAAATTTCTATCTGAAAAACAGCTGTCTGAAGTTGATACCCAGGAATTTCAAAAAAAAGATTTAGATCAAATCAAAAACGAGTTTATTAAAAACATTTTAAATTTTGACGGAGTAGAATTAGTTTTAATTGCAAAAAATTTTATTAGTGTAAAAAAAGACGAAAAAATAAGTTGGGATGTTCTAAAACCTTCAATTATTTCATCGATAAATGATCATTTTGAGAAAAATCAAAAACCTATTATTTTAAAAAATAATTATCCTTCCAAAAAAAAAATCTTAGAAGAAAATGAGACTATACAACAAATTAAAGAAGTTCTAGAAACAAAGGTAAGACCAGCCGTAGCAAAAGATGGAGGAGACATTCAGTTCGTTTCATTTAATGATGGTGTTGTAAAAGTTGAATTGAAGGGAAGTTGCTCTGGCTGTCCTAGTTCAGTTATGACACTTAAACAAGGTGTTCAAAACTTACTTTGTCATTATGTAAAAGATGTCAAATCTGTAGAGGCTAATTAATTTAGTGAAAAAGGATGTTTCCTATAGAGAACAGTTGATTGAGTTATCAAAACTCTACAAGGTTCCTGAAGTGAAGTCTTATCTCAGATCAAAAAAAAATCTTACTACTTCACAATTAGAGTTGATACTATTAAAAAATAAAATTCCATTACCAGCAAACAGTTATAATAGAAAGCAGGTAGCACAAATAAAGTTTAAAGAACAAGTTATTACAAATATAGTTTTAACGATCGCTTTATTGGGATTTATAACTAGTTTAATTGGAATAAGGCCGTATATCAAGGTGGTCACTAATCAAATTAAATTCACACATGTAGCAAAAGAGTACAAAACGAATTTTGGATCTCAAAATAAATTTAAAAATAAACAGCTTGAAATAAAAAAAAATAAACCCAAAGACGAAGAAATAAGTTTAGATACAAAAGTAACTTTAAATTTATTCGAAGATTTAAAATATGATTTGAAAAGTATAAGAACTGGCGCTTTAGTAAAACCTATTTATTTATCAAAGCTACCAAAAGATTTGAAAAAAATTAAAAGTACAAAAACTAAAAAAGATACTTTTATAAAAATTGTGATGCCTCTAATTTTAGATGAAAATAATAAAATCTTAGAAAATAGAAAAAAACTTTTTAGGATCCTAGCTAAACCAAACAACACCAGAGGAGAAAGGGTATGGCTCAAAAGAAGATTTGAGGATTACAGTATTAAAAATGAGGATGTAACAGAACTAAAGATAAGAATGGATATTATACCTGTTTCTATCGCTATAGCACAAGCTGCCAAAGAGAGTGGTTGGGGCACTTCAAGATTTGCGTTAGAAGGAAATGCTATGTTCGGCCTGTGGACTTGGGGTAAGAAAGGTATTGCTCCATTAGAAAGAGAGGAAAACAAAGGCCATAAAATTTTAAAGTTTCCAATTCTTAGGTCATCTGTTCAAGCATATAAAAATAATTTAAATACTCATAAAGGATACAGAGATTTTAGAAAAAAAAGAGCAGAACTAAGAAAAAAAAATAAAAAGATATCGGGACTAGAATTAGTTGAATTTCTTCATAATTATGCAGCAACTGGATCAGAGTATACTAGAATTTTAAAACAAATAATTGATCAAAACCAGCTTACAGATTTTGATGGTGCAGTTTTAATGAATTCAAAAAAATCTTCAACACTTACATTATAATTTAAAGGTTAGAAATTACAAATTGAATACCAAGCCATCTCCACTCGCCAGTATTCTCTCTTAAAGAGCAATTTATTCTTCCCCTCTCTGTAATAAATTTACCTTGAAGTAATATTTTCATTTCATTATTTGAGGTAAAATTAACTTTTGATTTTCTCCATTTATTTTCTTCATTAGAATAACAATTTATATTTTTTATATTTGGGCCGTTTTCAAAAAAAGTAACTTTAACATCTGGAGGATTCTTTTCAGGTTTTAAATATTTATCATCAGGAGTTATTTTTATATAAGGAAAAGGAATAGTATTTAGTATTGTTTTAAATCTTTTTTCTTCACCGTATTTTTCATTTATAGGGAATCTTGGTAATTCAAATTTATTTTTAGTTAAATCCATAACACCCGAATGTTGACCAAAACCATATTCAAATCCCAACTTTTTAACAATCTCAATGTACGACTTTTTATACTCTCCGAAAGGATATGCAAAAAATTTTGTTTTGTGATTAATTTTATCTTTAAAAATTTTTATTGAAGTCTCCAAATCTTTTTTTATTTCGTCATCACTTTTATCAACTAAATAACCATGTGTATGACTGTGGTTTCCAATATGAACAAAATTAAAACTGGAGATTTCTTTTATTTGAGACCAATTCATGTATCCATTTGACCCAATTGTTTCTGTATTAATAAATATAATAAAAGGTATTTTCTTTTGTTTAAGAATTGGCCATGCATTATCATAAAAAGATGAAAAGCCATCATCAATAGTTAAAAGAATTTTCTTTTTCAAATTTTTTGAATTTATTGCTGTTTCAAATTCATCATGGGATATAAATTTAAATTCACTTTTTTCGATTAAATCTATATGTTTTTTAAAATCATCTATTTTTATATTTGTTGATGGGTACTTATTTTCCTCAAAACGGTGGTACATTATCGATAAAACTCCATAATCATCAATATTTTTTGCGTTAGAATTTGAATTGTTTAAACTAGTTAATAAAACTATAAACAATATAATGATCAAAAACTTTCTAATAATAAATTGCACAGGTAAAAATAATACTATTGTTTTAAAGATAAATAATAATTTTTTTTTCAAAAAACTTCAAACTAATATAAGATCAAATGAAACACTTGTGAACAATATATTTAATTTAGTTAAACAAAAAAAAGCAAATATTGACAAAAACTTTTCAGTACTTGTAAATCTAGGGCCTGGAAGCTTTTCAGGAATTAGGATTTCACTTGCAGTGGCCAAAGGTATCAAAATAACAAAAGGATCCAAATTGTATGGTTTTAGAGACCAAGATTTAGCTAGTTTTAATGCTAAAAATATTGAATTATTAATTAAAAAAAAATTAGTACAAAATAATTTGATTAAACCGGTCTACTTAAGTTAAATTATAAAGTAATGAGCAATATTGAAGATAAATGTAAAAGAAAAGGCGTTAGATTAACTGATCAAAGACGATTAATAGCAAAAGTTATGTCTGACTCCAAAGAAACTTATGGATCAAAAGACCATCCAGACGTTGATGAACTTCATAAAAGAGTAAATGAATTGGATAAAAATATTAGTATTGCGACAGTTTACAGAACTGTGAAACTTTTTGAAGAAGCAGGGATTATCGAGAGGCACGATTTTAAGGAAGGTAAATCCAGGTATGAACCACTAACTGAAGAACATCATGACCATTTAATCGACATAAAAACTGGTGAGATAATTGAGTTTGTGGATAAAGAAATTGAAGAACTTCAAAAAAAAGTTGCACAAAAACTAGGGTATAAATTAGTTGATCACAAGCTAGAACTATACGCGCAAAAAATAAAAAAGAATTAATATTTTGTCTAAAAAAATTTACATTAAAACATTCGGATGCCAAATGAACGAGTATGACAGCAATCGTTTATCAGATCTAGTCAAGAAAGTTGGATATAATAGGACAGATAATTTAGCTGATATAGATTGTTACATTTTAAACACATGTCATATAAGAGAAAAAGCAACAGAAAAAGTTTATCACGATATTGGTCGTCTAAAAAAAAATTTTAAAAATAAAAAAAAACCTACTGTTTTAATTACTGGATGTGTTGCTCAGGCAGAAAATCATGAAATGTTAGAAAGAGAACCTTATATTGACGCAGTGATTGGTCCGCAATCTTACCAAAACATTCCTGAAATTTTACACAGAATTAATAAAAGAAAAAATAAATTAAATTATACTGACTTTGATGTTATCGAAAAATTTGATAAATTAAACACTATAAAAAATTCCGACTCAAAAGTATCCTCATTTATTACAATACAGGAGGGTTGTGATAAGTTTTGTAATTTTTGTGTAGTTCCGTACACAAGAGGTCCAGAATATTCAAGATCACCAAAAGAGATAATTAAAGAGGCCAAAGATTTGATTTCAAATGGAGTGGTTGAAATTACACTTTTAGGTCAAAATGTTAACGCTTACTGTTTTAAAAAAAATAAAAATATTTCAAGACTTTCTGATCTAATATATGAGTTAGAAACTTTTAAAGAATTAAAAAGAATTAGATATACCACATCACACCCAAAAGACATGACGAACGACTTAATTAAGTGTCATAAATTTTCTAAAAAGTTAGTACCTTTTGTTCACTTACCTGTTCAAAGCGGTTCAAGTAAAATACTCAAAGCTATGAACAGAAAGCATACAAGAGAGGAATACCTAGACATGATTAAAAAGCTAAAAAAGTTAAGGCCTGAGATTAAATTTTCAAGTGATTTTATTGTTGGATATCCAGGTGAAACTGAAAAAGATTTTAATGAAACTATTTCTTTAATTAAAGAAATAAAATTTATTAATTCTTTTTCTTTTATTTATAACCAAAGACCGGGGACCCCAGGTTTTACTAATGATACAGTTGATAAAGATATTCAACTCAAAAGATTAAATGTACTTCAAAATATGTTAAGTAAGATTCAAGTAGATGAAAATAATAGTCAGATTGGAAAATCAAAAAAAGTTTTGATAGAAAATAAAATGAAAAATCAAAAAAATTATTTTGGAAGACTTGATAACTTAACACCTGTTATTTCAGAGAATGTAAATGCAAATGATATTGGAAAAATTATTAATGTTAGAATTAAGGGTAGTAATAGAAATAATTTATTTGGATCTAAAGAAAATATGAAAAAAGAGGTTGCAGCATAATGCTTGAAGCTAAAAATCTTGATAAAGAAATTTCAATTAAAAAAATAGATAATGAAACCGCAAATATAAAGATTTTTAATAATCATGTTCTTATGGCTGTTGTAGGTGAATTTAATAAAAATCTCCTACAAATAGAAAGTCTTACAAAAACTAAGCTTTTTTTCAGAGGAAATTCTATAACTGTCAAAGGCAACAAAACTACAGTTCCTAATGTTACAAATTCTTTAATGTTTTTAGTTAATAAATTTCTAGTTACCAATTTAATTGAAAATAATGATATAATTTATTCTATAAAAAATGGAGTTAATGAATTGGACGAAAAAAAAAGAAATAATATCAGATCTATAGATCAAATAATTAAAACTCCTAGAAGGTCTGTAATTCCAAGATCAAAAAAACAGTCTGATTATTTAAAGGCACTCCAAAACGAAAATATCACAATATCTTTAGGCCCAGCTGGTACAGGAAAAAGCTTTTTAGCTGTATCAGTAGCAGTAACTATGTTAATGGAAAAAAAAATTGATCGAGTAATATTATCTAGACCAGCTGTTGAAGCTGGGGAGAGACTAGGCTTTTTACCTGGGGACATGAAAGAGAAAGTAGATCCTTACCTGAGACCTTTATATGATGCTTTATATGATTTATTTGGTTACGAGCAAATTCAAAGAAAAATTGAAAGTGGATCCATTGAGATTGCGCCACTAGCATTTATGAGAGGGAGAACTTTAAAAAATTCATTTGCAATTCTCGATGAAGCTCAAAACGCGACTCTCACTCAAATCAAAATGTTTTTAACCAGAATAGGAGAGAATTCAAAACTAGTTGTAAATGGTGACCCTTCACAAGTAGATTTAATAAATAAAAACCACTCAGGGTTAATTAAATCTAAGAAAATTTTAAAGGATATAAAAGAAATTAAAGTAATTGAATTTGATCATAAAGATGTAGTAAGACATCCGCTTGTATCAAAAATTATTCAAGCATACCAAAAAAACTTTGATGATCAAAATTGATGTTTTTATCAAAGATAAGAATTGGAAAAAATATATATCAAATCCAAATAAATATTTAAATCAACAAGTAAATAAAATCAATTTTAAAGAATACATTAAATCTAGACTGGTAAATTTATCTATTATGCTAACAGGCAATAATGAAATAAGGGCTTTAAATAAAAAATTTAGAAAAAAAAATAAATCAACTGATGTTTTGTCTTTCCCAAATTATAATCCAGAAGAAATTAAAGAAAAATTTAAATCCAAGAAAAAAATTTATCTTGGTGATATTGTATTAAATTTATATAAAATTGATAATAAAAAAAAAAATTTTAAAAAAAATTTTAATAAATTATGGATCCATGGTCTTGTACATCTATTAGGACATAAGCATCATAAAAATAAAGATTTTTTTAAAATGAAAAAAATAGAATATAAATTTATAAAACAATTAAAATGTTGAATTATTTTAATAAAAGAATTTTTATTCTTTTTATTTTTCCTTTTATTTTAGGTGGACTTACTTTTTTAAGTTTTAGCCCGTTCAACCTTTTTTTTATTAATGCTATATCCTTATCGGCATTATTTTATCTAATTTTTTATGTTAAAAAGAAAACACAAAGTTCATATAGAAAAAAGCCATTTTTTAAAAACCTATTTTATCTTGGTTCTTCATTTGGATTTAGTTTTTTTCTTTTTGGAATTTATTGGATTTCTCATTCTCTCACGTTTGATGACTCATTTAAATTTTTAATTCCTTTTTCTATAATTTTTATTCCTTTATTTCTGTCATTATTTTTTTCAATACCTATAATGCTCATTGGTAATTATATTAGTTTAAAAATTTCATCAGTAATTTTCATAAGTATTCTTTTTTCAATATCTGACTTTGTAAGAAGCTTTATTTTTACTGGTTTTCCATGGAACATTTGGGTCTATAGTTTATCTTGGTCTTCGGAAAGTTTACAAATATTGTATTATATTGGGATTTTTTCTTTTAATTTAATATTTATAACTTTATTATTTTTACCTGCCGTTATTTTTTTCAATAATAAATCAAAATATTTTCTAATAGTTTTTTTTATAATCTTATTTTTTTCAAATTATTTTTATGGTTCTTATAAAATAAATTCAAAAAAAATTGATGAAACAATTGGAGATGTAAATTTCAAAATAGTGACAGCAGGCATAGATTTATCTGAATTTAAAGATCAGAAATTAGTATTATCTAAATTAATAAAAATAAGCGAACCAAAAAAGGATCAAAAAACAATTTTTATTTGGCCTGAGGGAGTTATTTTAGATTATAATTTCGAGAATTTAGTTGAGTCAAAAAAAATGATAAAGGAGAATTTTTCTAAAAATCATTTAATTATTTTAGGAGCAAATACTAAGAATACAATAAATTCTACTACAAATTATTTTAATAGCCTTTTGGTTATTGACGAAGATTTTAATATAATTGGCCAATACAATAAACAAAAATTAGTTCCTTTTGGTGAATTCTTACCATTTGAACAAGTACTAAAAAAAATTGGATTAAAAAGGGTGACCTCAGGCTATCAATCGTTTTCAAAAGGGAAAAAAAATTCTTTAATTACATTTGATTTTGATGGACAAAATTTAAAAATATTACCACTAATTTGTTATGAAATAATTTTTCCTCACCTCTTAGAAAATAAAAAAAGTGATTTTAATTTCGTAATAAACATATCTGAAGATGCTTGGTTTGGTGATACTATCGGTCCTCATCAACATTTTGTAAAAGCAATTTTTAGATCAATTGAAACTGGCAGCTATACAATTAGGTCAGCAAATAAGGGTATAAGTGCCTTTATAAGTCCAGAAGGAAAAATTTTAAAAGTCTTAAAATCCAATGAGTTTGGAAACATTGAGATGAATTTACCTGTTTTGAAATCAAAAAAAATCGATGTAAATAAAAATTTAATATTTTCTTTACTTTTATTTATATATGTTATTACTTTCTTTATATTAAAAAAACTTAAACTATAATGAATTCAAAAAATTATTTATTCACCAGTGAATCTGTCTCAGAGGGTCATCCGGATAAAGTATGTGATAGAATTTCTGATATGGTAGTAGATACTTATATTTCTAAAGATCCATTATCTAGAGTAGCCTGTGAAACTTTAACAACTACGAATAAAGTTATTTTAGCAGGCGAAGTAAGAGGGCCAGAAATTAAAAAGGATGATTTAATTAAAAAGGTAAGAGAATGTATCAAAGATATTGGATATGAACAAAAGGGATTTCACTGGAAAAATTGTAGCGTTGATGTGCATCTTCATTCACAATCCTCAGACATTGCAATGGGCGTTGACTCTAAAGGTAATAAGGATGAGGGAGCGGGAGACCAAGGTATAATGTTTGGATACGCATGTGACGAAACAGAAGTTTTAATGCCCGCGCCAATTTTTTATTCCCACAAAATTTTAGAATTAATGGCAGATGATAGAAAAAAGGGTTTTGCAAAAGGCTTAGAACCTGATTCAAAAAGTCAAGTTACAATGTTATATGAAAACGGTAAACCAACTAAAGTAAAATCCGTAGTTATATCAACCCAACATTCTCCTGACGTAGATCAAAAAAAAGTCAAAGATATTGTGAGACCGTATTTAGAGAAATCTATTCCTAAAAAATTATTATCTGATTTAAAAGAAGAAGAATTTTATGTTAATCCAACAGGTCAATTTATAATTGGAGGACCTGATGGAGACAGTGGTCTTACTGGAAGAAAAATCATTGTTGATACTTATGGAGGAGCAGCACCACACGGAGGAGGTGCCTTCTCAGGTAAGGATCCAAGTAAAGTTGATAGATCAGCAGCTTATGCTGCAAGATATGTTGCAAAAAATATTGTTGCTTCAAAAATTGCAAACAAATGCTTGATACAGCTAGCTTATGCTATAGGTGTTTCAAAACCTCTATCAATATATGTAAATCTTTTTGATGGGGATGAAGCAAAATCAAAACTTGTAGAAAAACTTATAAAAGAAAATTTTGATTTAAGCCCACGAGGTATAAGGGAAATGTTGTCATTAAATAAACCTATTTATGAACGCACAGCAGCTTATGGACACTTTGGAAGAAAAGCTACATCTGATGGGTCTTTTTCGTGGGAAAAAACAGATAAAATCAATATTTTTAAAAAGTAGTTATTGAAAAATTTCTTAATATCTATTAAATAATAGTTAATTTACCAGAAAGATCAAAATGGGCATTTGCCCATTTTTTTTTAGGTAAAAGTAAATATGTTAAACAGAGGATTAGATAAACAAGAATTACTTAGAATCGTAGATTCTGTTGCAAACGAGAAATCAATTGACAAAGAACTCATACTAAGCTCAATGGAGTCCGCCATTCAAAAAGCGGCATATAGTAAATTTGGTTTTGACAATGAGATAGAAGCAACCATTGATAGGGAAAAAGGAAGTATTAAAATTCAAAAAGTGCTTCAGATTGTTGAAAAAGTAGAAGACTCTTCAAAAGAGATAACTTTAAAAGAGGCAACTTCGATAGATAAAAAGAATAAAGATTTAAAAATTGGTGATAAAATTTACGAAGAGTTGCCACAAGTAGATTTTGGAAGAATAGCAGCTCAAAGTGCAAAACAAGTTATTTCTCAAAGAGTTAAAGAGGCAGAAAAAACCAGACAATATAATGACTTTATTGAAAAACAGGGACAAATATTAAGTGGTATTATTAAAAGATTAGAATATGGAAACGTTATAGTTGATCTAGGTAGAGCAGAGGGGATTATTAGAAAAGAGGAGTTGATCCAAAGAGAAATATTAAAAAATGGGGACAGAGTAAAAGCTTACTGCCATGAAGTAAAAAGGGATAATAAAGGCCATCAAATATTTTTATCACGTGCCCACCCTCAATTTTTAGCAAGACTATTTTTTCAAGAAGTTCCAGAAATTTATGAAGGTGTAATTGAAATTAAAGCTGTTTCAAGAGACCCAGGAAGTAGAGCTAAGATTTGTGTTCACTCACAAGACTCTTCATTGGATCCTGTGGGGGCTTGCGTAGGTATGAGAGGTAGCAGAGTTCAAACTGTGGTTAATGAACTACATGGGGAAAAAATTGATATTATAAAGTGGACAGAAGATTTGCCAACACTTGTTGCTGAATCTTTATCACCAGCCGAGATACAAAAAGTTTTGATAGATGATCAAAATAAAAGAATTGATGTAATCTTAACAGAAGATAATTTGAGTAAAGCTATCGGAAGGCGAGGCCAGAATGTCAGGCTAGCTTCAAAATTAATTAATTATGAAATTGATATTTTAACAGACAAAGAAGATTCTGAAAGAAGGCAGGCTGAGTTTAAAGAAAGAAGTGAAAACTTTATTAAAAACTTAGAAGTCGATGAAACACTAGGCCAACTTTTGGTATCTGAGAACTTTCAAAGCATTGATGAAATCGCGCAGTCAAAAAATGAGGACATTTCTAAAATTGAAGGAATAGAAGATTCTACAGCAGGTGAGTTAATCTCAAGAGCAAAAGAGTACCTCGAAAAAGAAAAAATTGAAATATCAAATAAGTTAAAAGAACTAGGAGTAGAAGATGCTTTAATAAATATAAAGGGAATGACCCAGGGAATGTTAGTTGTACTAGGAGAGAAAAATATAAAAAAACTTAAAGATTTTGCCGAGTTGTCGTCCGATGAGCTCATAGGTGGTATGGATGAGATTAAAGGAAAGAGAATAAAAATAAATGGATATTTGGAGGATTTTGCTCTCACTAGGGAGGAAGCAGACAATTTAATTATGTCTGCCAGAAAAATTGTATTTGAGGATTAATATGGTTGAGAATAAAAAGAAAAGAACACTTACTATTTCAACTTCGTTTGATAAAAAAAAATTAGGTGGAGCAAACTTTCGAAATAGTGAAAAAAAAGTTTTTATCCCTGAGAAGAAAAAAAATATTAGCAAGAATTTCTCAAGAAACAAAAATTTTTTGAATCAAAGTGGAAATAGTATTAGTTTAAATAAGAAAAATTTTGCTAGAAAATTTGCAGAACAGCAGGCTACGAAGCGTTTTATTCAACCAGACCAAAAAAAAACTGAAAAGAATAGAGAGAAAGGATTTGATAAAAACTCTTCTCAGAGAAGAGATCATAAACTTACTATTTCAAGAGCAATGGATGTAGAGGAATTTGAGATTAAACAAAGGAGCTTGGCATCAGTTAAAAGAGCAAGATTAAAAGAGAAAAAAAATTTAAAATTTGGTGATGACTCAAAAAAGGAGTTTAAGAAAGTAATTAGAGATGTAAAAATACCTAAACAAATCACTATTCAAGAATTATCAAATAGAATGGCTGAACAATCTTCAAATATTATTAAATTTCTATTAAATATGGGAGTAAAGGCTACTATTAATCACTCAATAGATAAAGATACTGCAGAGTATATAGTAAAAGAATTTAACCACGTTCCCGTAATAGATCATGCACCTACTGAAAATTTTGAAAAAAAAGAAAATATTGATAAATCAAATTTTCATTCAAGACCCCCAATTGTTACAATCATGGGTCACGTTGATCATGGCAAAACTTCTCTATTAGATGCTTTGAGAAGCACTAATGTAGTTTCGGGAGAATTTGGTGGAATTACCCAACATATAGGAGCTTATCAAGTAAATAGTGATGAAAATAAACTAATTACATTTATTGATACTCCAGGTCATGCAGCTTTTACTGAAATGAGAGCACGGGGATCAAAGGTTACCGATATTGTAATCTTGGTAATTGCAGCCGATGATGGTGTAAAACCACAAACAATTGAAGCAATCCAACATGCTAAAGCAGCAAATGTTCCAATTATAGTTGCAATAAATAAATCTGATTTACCTAATTCAAATATTAAAAAAATAAAAGACGAACTTATGCGATATGAATTGGTTGCAGAGAGCTTAGGTGGAGAAACACTTTTTGTAGAAGTTTCAGCAAAAAAGAAAACAAATTTAGATAAACTAAAAGAAAATATTCTCTTACAATCCGAAATTCTTGATTTAAAAGCTCCAAAAGATGGAAATGCTAAAGGCATAGTTTTAGAAGCAAAAATTGATAAAGGTAAAGGGCCAGTTTCAACAATTTTGATTACTGAAGGGAAACTTAACAAAGGAAATTATTTTGTATGCGGAAATACTTGGGGAAAAATTCGAGCAATGATAGATTTTAATGGTAAAGTCATTAATGAAGCAAACCCATCAACTCCAGTCGAAATATTAGGAATGAACGAACCTGCGAACGCAGGCGATGAATTCTCAGTAGTTAGCACAGAAGATGAAGCAAAAAAAATCAATTCTTTTAGAAAAACAGGCAATAAAGAAAAAAATATACTAATTTCCCAAGATAAAACAAATATTTTTGAAAATAAAAATAATAAAAAAGAACTTAACATAATTCTAAAATCAGACGTTCAAGGATCTAATGAAGCATTAAAAAATGCAATCAATAAAATTGATCATTCTGAAGTAAAACCAAAAATAATTCTGTCCGATATTGGAATGATAAATGAAACAGACGTTTCATTAGCAAAAGCTTCAAATGCCGTTATAATTGGTTTTAATATTAAACCAAACCGAGAGGCAAAACATTCAGCAGAACAACAAAAAATTAATATTGAGTTTTTTAATATAATTTATAAGGCAATAGAATTTGTTGAAAAATCTTTATCAGGTCTCTTAGAACCTGAGAAAAAAGAAACTATACAAGGTACCGCTGAAATTCTACAAATTTTTAAACTTTCAAAGTCTGGAAAAGTGGCTGGATCAAAAGTAATTGAAGGTGAAATAACTAGCACATCTAAAGCAAGAATTATTCGCGATGGAGCTGTAATTCATGATGGAAATATATCAAGTATTTTTAGAGAAAAAAATGCAGTTAAGGAAGTTAAAAATGGTTTAGAATGCGGTATATCATTTAAAAATTATGGTGATTTTAAAATTAAAGATAAGATCGAGGCTTATAAAGTTGATATAATTCAGAGAGAATTAAAGTGATAAATAAGAAATTTAATTCACCTAATTTTAATCACAGGCACCTAAGAGTCGGTGAACTAGTTAAACAAAATTTAGGTCAAATTTTTTTAAGAAATGAGGCAAAAATACCATCATTAAATACAAAGCTTGTAACTGTCACAGAAGTGAGAATGAGTTCAGATTTAAAGTCTGCTAGAGCATATGTTATACCATTAGGAGGAAAAGAGACAAAAAAAACTGTAAATATCTTGACGGAATTTTCTCATCTTGTTAGAAAAGCACTGTCAAAAAAATTAGATATTAAGTTTCTTCCTAAGTTACACTTTGTTGGAGACGAATCATTTGATTATGCTGAACGGATAGAGAAGTTGATTAAGAAGAATAATGGATAAATGAAAGAAAAAAAAGATATAATCAAATTGTTAGCTATAAGTGAAAAAGATGTAGGCTCCACAGCAGTTCAAATAGGTCTTTTGAGTGAAAAGATTAATAAACTATCAGATCATTTTAAAAATTTTAAGAAAGATAAACATTCTGCAAGAGGTCTTACAAAATCTGTAAATCAACGGAAAAGACTTTTGAGTTATTTAAACAAGACTGATCCAGAAAAATATAAAGAAATTTTGAAAAAACTAAACTTAAGAAAATAAATGTTTAAACAATTTAAAGAAGAAATAGATTTTGGCGGAAAAAAAATCACTCTAGAAACGGGCAAAATTGCTCGCCAAGCGGACGGAGCTATAATAGCAACAATGGGTGAAACAGTTGTAATAGCCACAGTGGTTGGGGCCAAAAAAGTTAATCCTGAAACAGATTATTTTCCGCTATCTGTAAATTATCAAGAAAAATATTATGCGGCTGGAAAGATTCCT
>MDTB01094519.1_pt1 | contig 20124 bp, 24 predicted proteins | sample 811161 | NCBI WGS metagenome assembly MDTB01 (sample SAMN05326650, study PRJNA326480) | marine metagenome | isolation source: seawater | place: Mediterranean Sea | collected 2009 | reverse complement strand
TTTTCTTTCAACCTTTCTTGCATCTCTTGTTAAAAAACCCATTTTTTTAAGTTTCTTTCTCAGAGATGGGTCAAGATTTACAAGAGCTCTACTTATTCCGTGTCTTACTGCACCTGCTTGACCAGACAAACCACCCCCTGCTACAGTAGAAAATATTTCAATTTTTTCTAAGTTATCAGTTTTTACAAGAGGAGCTTCTAAGATTGAAGAGTAAATTTTTCTTAAAAAATATTTTTCAACTGGCTTACCATTAACAATTATTTTTGAAGTCCCATATTTTATCCAAACTCTTGAAACTGATGTTTTTCGTCTACCAGTTGCATATGCTCTACCTAACTTATCTAAAGACGGTTTTTCTGAGCTAACGTCAATTGCCTTAGAGTTCGGTTTAATTGATTCTTCAGACACTTTATTTTACCTTATTCTTTCTATTCATTTCACCAAAATTGTAAAATTCAGGCTTTTGCGATTCCATATTATGTTTTTGGTCATTGAAAATTTTCAAGTTTGTAAGTTGTCTCTTTGATAGTGCATTAGAATTCATCATTCTTTTTACAGCTTTTTTCAGAACTACTGAGGGATCTCCAGATTTCATTATATCCGAAAATTTAATTTCTTTAATACCACCGGGGTAACCAGTATGCTTAAAATAATTTTTTTTCTTTTCTTTGGATCCTGTAAGTTTGAGGTCTTTTGCGTTTATGACGATCACATTATCGCCACAATCAAGGTGAGGTGTGAATGTAGTTTTATGCTTACCTCTTAATATCATTGACACTCTTGAAGCCAGTCTTCCTAATACTAAGCCATTGGCATCTATAAGAAACCACTTTTTTTTTATATCTTTTTGTTTAATAGAATATGTTAGCATTTTTATTAAAGAAAGTAGCTTAAAATTCTAATGTGTCAATACTAATTATTATTTTGAATTATCAACAAACCAATCTAAATATTTTTTATTAGGAGGAAAGTTTTTTATTTCTAATATTATAGGAATTTCATAATTATGAACTGACGATAAAAAGTTTTCTATTTCCATTTTCAAACACGCTGTCTTTATAATTAGTATGGTTTCTTTAGTATTCTTGATTTTACCATCTTCAGTATAAAAACTTTGAACATCACTAATTAAATTCACACATATTGCTTTTTTATTTTTTATAAGGATCTTACTTATTTTCTTAGCAAAAATTAAATTAGAAGTTGTTGAGTAGAATAATCTAAATTTTTTCTTCATTATCTCTGGTCGGGGCAACTGGATTTGAACCAGCGACCTCCCGTCCCCCAGACGGACGCGCTACCAGACTGCGCCACGCCCCGATTTTTTTAAACGTATTTCTTTAATTTTTTTAAAAGCACTGATATTTCCTCAATAATATTGTTTTTTTCATTTTTTAGCTTAATTTCTCTAGTCAAAATTCTTTTTACCCCATCAATTGAATATTTTTTTTCGTACAAAAGCTCTTTGATTAATTTTAACTTAATTATTAACTCTGAATCATAATACCTATAACCACCATTTTTCTTGATTGGTTTAACAACACTAAATTTTTTTTCCCAAAACCTAAGAATATAAATAGGTACAGAAATTAATTTTGAGGTTTCTCCAATAGTTTTTAAGGCGTTAGGACTTTTCATTCAAATTATTCATATTCGAATTAATAAAATTCAAAAGGTAATCAGAAGATTTAAAAGTAACAACATTTCTTGAAGAAATCATAACTTCAATTTTAGTTTTTGGGTTTCTTCCTATTCTCTCTTTTTTTGAGGTTGTTTTAAAAATACCAAAATTTACAATTTTAACACTTTTTTTTTCTTTTAAACTTTCAGAAACCATTTCTAAAAATGTCTCTAAAAAAATCTTACATTCTCTTTTTGACAAACCAATGGATTCATTGATGTGGTTCACTAGAATTGCTTTTGTTAAAACTTTTGTATTCATTAGCTAATTTATTATACAATTTACACTTTTAAAATACAACTTCCCCATGTTAACCCCCCACCAATGGCACAAAGTGCAATTATGTCATTTTTTTTTATTTTACCAGATTTAAAGGCATGTGAAATTGCCAAAGGAATTGATGCTGCTGATGTATTAGCATGAAAATTAACAGTACTAATAGTTTTTTTAATATCAATACCAAGTTTTTTTGCCGTACCTAAAATAATTCTCTGATTTGCTTGATGAGGAATAAACCAGTCTATATCTTGAATTTTAAGGTTACAATTTTCTAAAGCTTCTAGAGTAGAGGATGATAATTTGGTTACTGCTTGTTTAAAAATATCTTGTCCATTCATTCTTATTTTTCCAACTTTTTGGTTTAATGATGGACCACCATCAGCAAACAAACTTTCCATAAATTTTCCATCTGAAAATATTCTTGAAGACAAAATTCCCAACTTTTCTTTTGATGCTGAAAGTATAACTGCCCCAGCTCCATCACCAAATAAAACGCAAGTTCTTCTATCTTTCCAATCAACAATTTTTGAAAGAGTTTCAGATCCTATTACCAATACATTCTTATACTTCTCTGATTTTATAAAAGAATCAGCGACTTGTATTCCATAAATAAAACCTGAGCAAACAGCTTGAATATCAAAGGCAGGTATATTACAAATTTTAAAGTGATTCTGAACTTTTATTGCAGTTGATGGAAATGTATTATCTGGAGTTGTTGTTGCTAAAATAATACAGTCAATGTCTTTTGGTTTTACATTACATGATAAAAATGCATTTTCCGCTGATTTAATGGCTAAATCGGATGTTAATTCAGTTTTTTCTGCTATGTGTCTTTGTCTAATTCCAGTTCTAGAGAAAATCCATTCATCAGATGTATCTACAATTTTTTTTAGATCCTCATTTTTAAGGATCTTTTTTGGAAGATAATCACCATAACCAACAATTTCAGAATAAATCATTTTCTTAAACTCAACTTTCCATCTTTTTTTTTATTTCATCTATGTAGGAATTCTCAATAAGTGAAACTGCAACACCAATTGCATTACTAAAACCAAAAGCGTCTGTCCCTCCATGACTTTTAACAACAATACCATTAAGACCCAAAAGAACTGCTCCATTATATTTTCTTGGGTCAATCCTTGTTTTAAACCTATTAATCGCTGGTTTTGATAAAATATACCCAAGTTTTGAAATAATTGAACTTTTGTAAGCATTCTTTAGAAATGTAAAAATTAATTCAGCAACTCCCTCTGCCGTTTTAAGTGCTATATTACCAGAAAAACCATCGGTAACAACAACATCAACAACTCCTTTATTAATATCATCACCTTCAATAAAACCATGAAAGTTAAGCAGTGACTTCATTTTTTTTAATTTATCAAATGTTTTTTTCACAGTTGGATTACCTTTAATATTTTCCGACCCAACATTAAGTAATCCTAATTTTGGTTTTCTAATACCCAGAACAGACTTTGAGAACATATCACCCATTAAAGCAAATTGAACAAGGTTATCATCAGTACATTCAACATTAGCCCCTAAATCTAGCACAACAGACTGACCTTTCATTGTTGGAAGTAGAGCGGCTATAGCTGGTCTATCAATACCTTTTATTGTTTTAAGAACAAATTTTGAGATTGCCATCAATGCGCCGGTATTACCAGCAGAAACAAGACCATCAGAATCGCCAAAATTAACTGAGTTGATACCAAGCCTCATACTTGATTTTTTTAATTTTCTTAAAGCATGAACAGGCTCATCATTTGAACTAATACTTTCATTAGTATGAACTAACTCATAATTTGTGAATTTTTTATATTTATTGAGACAGTTAAAGATTTTCTTTTTGTTACCAAATAATTTGAATATTACCTTGGGATAGACTTTGGAAGCAATGGCCACTCCTTCAATTGTAGTCTCAGGGCCATGATCGCCACCCATAACATCAATGGCAAGTATAATTTTTTTCAAAAAATCTCCAATTCTAGTTTTCAGAATCTAGTTCAACGTTTTCATCTAGACTTTTGGATTTAATTACAACTTTTTTATTGTAGTAACCACACGCTGAACAAACATGGTGACTTAATTTAAGTTCGCCACAATTTGGACACTCCATTGTATTCTTAATTACTAAGCCGTCATGAGAACGCCTCATATTTCTTTTTGATGGTGTTGTTTTTCTTTTTGGAACTGCCATTGTATTTCTAGTAAAAGAGTTTTATTACATAAAAAAAGGTATAAAGACAATGATTTTTTTAAAAAAATTATTCTATAAAATCAAAACTCATATTTATAAAATCATCTTTTTTTAATTTGCTAAAGAGTAACACATTTTTTTCTGTGTATTTTTTTAGTTTTTTATAATCGATCTTACTAGAATTGAAATTTAACTTTAATCTATTTTCAAGATCACATTTTTCTTTGTTAACTAATTTAATAAAACTTTCAGAATAAACTGAGAGCCTTCCATAAAAATTTTCAACCAAAGCTCGAGTCTTTTTTGGAATTCTACTTTCAGCTTCACCAGATTCTCTTAGTAAATACTCCAAATCTTTTATAAAATATAAAATAATTGATTCCATTTTTTTCTTTTCAACTTTTGAAGTATTCATGTACCACAAAATTATAATTAAATTTAATTGAAAAATTTCTAACCTTAACCAAGTGGAATCGGGGATGAGAAAATTATCAAAAAAAAATTTTTTTTTTGATTGTTTAATTATTTTATTATAAATAGAAGATAGGAAATTATTCATACAATGCCTAAAAAAAATTATATTCTCTGTATATCACTCTCAATTTGTTTACTTCTTTGCTCTTGTATAAGCCAAAAACTAGTTCATGGCAACCTTCCAGATGCTCAATTAGTATCTTTATTAGATGTTGGAAAAGATAGTAAAGATTCAACAAAAAAGATACTAGGTGAACCTACTTTTAAAGGAATCTTTGGAGATAATTCTCATTATTATGTTGGAACAGTTAATTCTAAAATTGCATTTTTGAAACCAAAACTAAATAATCAATACGTTCTTGAATTGGGCTTTGACAAAAGTAATAAATTAAAAAGAATTTATCTTTATGATGAAAAAGAATCAATTAATGTAGATATGTCTTCTTTGGAAACTATGAGTTCAGGCAAAAAATTAACGTTTCTACAACAAATATTTAGTAACATAGGTATTACGGGTGCAGCTCGAGGAACAATAATTGGAAGTGGAAAAGCCGACGATTAGTTAAGAGAGCATTGATAATAAAAGTATGGCAACAATATTTACTATTTTTATCATTGGATTAATTGCTGGGCCGGCGGTGTCTTTATATGGATCCCCAACTGTATCTCCAGTTATGGCCGCTTTGTGTGCATCTGAATTCTTGCCACCATAATTTCCATCCTCGATAAACTTTTTTGCGTTATCCCATGCACCACCCCCGGATGTCATTGAAATAGCAACAAACAGTCCTGTAACAATTGTTCCTAATAACATAGCGCCTAAGGATGTGAATGCATGTGATGCGTCACCTGAAATAAATAAGATTAAATAATAAGTAATAAATGGAGCTAGAACTGGTAAAAGCGAAGGTATAATCATTTCAATTATTGCTGCTTTTGTGAGTATATCAACTGCTTTTCCATATTCAGGTTTAGATCTTCCTGTCATAATTCCTTTGTTCTCAGCAAATTGTCTTCTAACTTCATTTACAATTTTTGTAGCTGTTCTTCCAACTGCTGTCATGCCCATTGATCCAAATAGATAAGGTAACATTCCTCCGATTAAAAGTCCAACTACAACATAAGGATCTTCTAGTGAAAATTTTAAATCCATACTAGGAAAATAATACTTTAAATCTTGGGTATATGCCCCAAAAAGAACTAAGGAAGCTAAACCAGCAGATCCAATAGCATAGCCTTTTGTAACAGCCTTGGTAGTGTTACCAACAGCGTCAAGAGCGTCTGTAGTTTTTCTTACACTTTCTGGAAGGTTTGACATTTCCGCGATACCTCCGGCATTATCTGTAACTGGACCATAAGCATCCAAAGCTACAATCATTCCAGCTAATGCTAACATTGTTGTAGCTGCGATTGATATTCCGTATAAGCCAGCGAATTTATAAGAAAAAACTATTCCTATTATTATTACAATGGTAGGTAAAGCTGTTGATTGCATTGATACAGCAAGACCTTGAATAATATTTGTTGCATGGCCAGATTGAGATGAGTCGGCAACAGATCTGACTGGTTTAAACTCTGTGCTAGTGTAGTATTCAGTGATCCACACAATAAGTCCGGTTACCGTTAACCCTACTATTGAACAATAAAAAAGATCAATCCCTTCGAAAGACTCTAAAAAAAGATCTTTGTTAACTATAACTTTGTCCATATCAATTAAATAGTCTGTAACAAGATAGATCAATACTACTGAAGCAAGTGCGGTAATTATGAGTCCTTTGTATAGGGCGCCCATAATATTATTTGACTCTCCTAATTTTACATAAAAGGTTCCTATAAGAGACGAAAGTATACAAACTGCTGCAATTACAAGTGGGTACATCATAAAAATTTGCTGATCGGTTCCTTGAAAAAGAATCAATCCCAACACCATTGTACCTACAATAGTTACAGCATACGTTTCAAAAAGATCAGCTGCCATTCCAGCACAATCTCCTACGTTATCTCCAACATTATCTGCAATTACAGCAGGGTTTCTTGGATCATCTTCTGGAATTCCTGCTTCAATTTTTCCTACTAAATCAGCCCCAACATCTGCACCTTTTGTAAAAATACCTCCGCCTAATCTTGCAAATATTGATATTAATGAGGCTCCAAAACTTAAAGCAATCATACCTTCAACAATTTCTCTACCTTCGGCAGCATAAAAAACATTATTAAGATAAAAGTAATAACTCACAAGCCCTAAAAGGCCCAAACCCACAACAAGGAATCCAGTTATAGCTCCAGACTTGAAAGAGATGTCCAGAGCTTTCTCAAGACTTTCCGTTGCTGCTTGTGTTGTCCTAACATTAGCTCGAACTGATACAAACATACCAATATAACCAGCCAGGCCTGATAAAAAAGCACCAATTAAAAAACCAATAGAGACGTAAGAGTTATCTATAAGATAGTACAATAAAATTGCAATTATCGCTCCAACTATTGAGATTGTCAGATACTGTCTATTGAGATAAGCTTGGGCACCTTCTTGAATAGCTGATGCTATCTCAATCATTCTCTCAGAACCTTGGGGGTTCTCTAAAATTTTTTTAATTGTGTATCCACCGTAAGCGAGTGAAATTAAAGAGCAGAAAAAAACTATAGTGAATTCTAAAGACATACTTATTATAATTTTGTAATTTTAGTTTTATAGCAGAATATAAATCATCTTCAAGGTTAAAACAAATTAAAAGTGACTATAACCTGTTTTTGATAAATTTATTTTTTTTTTTTTCCTGTCATAAAATATAACTCCACTGCCTTTTTCTAAAAAACCAATTCTTTTAATATTTTTAATTTTTTTATTTTTTAATGCATTAATATTTTCTGGTTTAACTGAAAATAATAATTGATAATCTTCACCACCATTAACGATTAAGTCCCAAATTTTTTTTTTTTTAGAAGAATCTCCAATTAGTTCTTTAGTATAATTTGATATTGGAATATCAGACAGAAAAATATTTGCCTGAAGTTTTGTATTATTGATCATTTTTGATAATTCACCTGAAATACCATCAGATATATCAGTGCAAAAATCAACAATTCCTAACAAGGATTTACCAATCTTGATTTTTGGATCTGGCAAATACAACTTTTTTAAAAAATATTCTTTTGAACCCACTGGATATTTTTTTATTTTATTATTTTTAATTTTCAATCCAATAGCTGCATCACCCAAGTTTCCTGAGACAAATATTTGAGAACCCTGAGTCAGTTTTTTGTTCATTAGAAAGTTATCTTTTATAAAACCAAAAATTGTGACTGACAAAAAAATCAACGGTGAACTAGACAAGTCACCACCAAATAACTTAATTTTATATTTTTTCATATCAGTGCTTAAACCTTCACAAAATCTTTTCAACCAAACCGTACATTTTTTTTTTGGTAAGCCAATATTTAATAAAAATCCATATGGATCACCTCCCATTGCTGCGATATCCGATAAATTAATTCTTAATAATTTCATAGCTAATATTTTTGGATCATAACCTTTATCAAAATGTTTGCCCTCAATCATCATATCAGATGAAACAATCATCTTTTTTTGTTGAAACAAAATAGCTGCATCATTTTTTAACCCCATAGATTCTTTATTATTCGCTAAAGGGGAAAAAAAACTTTTAATTATTTGTTGTTCTTCGTTCATTTTCTTTTAATTCTAAAAATATTTTTTCAAGTATTGCATTAATGAATGAGCATTCTTTATCTGTAAAAAAGGATTCTGTGAAAATTAAATATTCACTTACGATAATACCAATCGATATTCTCGGAGAAACAAGCATCTCCGCAACTGCTACTCTAATAATGGATAACAAAACTTTTGGAAGTCTCTCTATATTCCAGTTTTCATATAAATTCTTTTGAATAAGTTCATTTATAGTTAAACGTTTATCTTCATAAGTATTTAAGATTTTTAACAAATAACCCCTATTAAATTTTCTTTCATTTAATTTATTTTTGAAATCAACATATAAAAAACAGTCTTCATTTTCAGAAAAATTTCTTTTTATTTGTCCAAAATCTTCTGTGAAATTCAAATTATAAAGAGCTTGAATAGCTCCATATCTTGAAAATGATTTGGATAATTTATTATTTTTCATTTAATTTATTTATAAGGTCAATGCATGTATTGGCTGCAACCCCACCTAAGTTTTTTTTATTTACACTTGCACGTTCCAGAGCATCTGAATAATTGTGGACAGTTAATAATGAAGAAGAAAGAGGTAACATATTTTCATATGCAATCTTATAAATTGTTTTTATTGTTATATTTTTTACACTTTCATAATGGTCAGTTTCTCCTCTAATAACACAACCCAAAACAACATAACCTAAAAATTTCTTTTTATATTTTTCTAAAAAAAAGGGTATCTCTAATGAACCTAAAACCTTAATTAATACAAAATCATATTTATTTTTTTTTAAAACATCTAAAGCACCCTGTAAAAGACTATCTGAAATTTCAGGATAAAAAGTTGAACAGATAACTAAAATTTTTTTATTATAATCTTTTTGTGCCATTTACCTCTAGTCCAAAACCATCAATTCCAACTATTTTTTTTGAAGAACTTGTTAGAAGGATGATTTTTTTTGCACCCAAATCAGTAAGAATTTGTGCACCGATACCATATTCTTTTAAAGTATTATTTTTCTTATTACTCTTTTCATCTTTACTAGAAAACTCTTTTTTAGGGTTTCTTATTATAACTATAATCCCTTCTTCAAGCTTTGAAATCTTTTCAAATGCTTTTGAGAGAGTTTTATTAACTGGATTTATAATGTCTGAAAAAATATTTAAACTGTGCATTCTTACAACAATATTTTTTTCTTTCGATACTTTGCCTTTAACAAGAGCCAAATGTTCTGTTCCATCAATCATATTTTTATATACGAAAATTTTGAAATTTTTCAGAGACCTTATTTTTAAGTCATCTACTTTTACACATCTCACCAACTTTTCTTTTGTAACTTTATACTCAATTAGGTCCTTTATTGATGCCATTTTCAATTTATGTTTTTTACAAAATATTACGAGATCATTAAATCTAGCCATTGTCCCATCATCATTCATAATTTCACAGATAACTCCATATGGATATTTGTCTTGAGTTGACATTCTGCAAAGATCAACAGCCGCCTCTGTATGCCCAGCTCTTACCAAGACACCCCCATCACTTGCTAGCAATGGAAAAATATGCCCAGGGCTTACCAAGTCATTAGGTTTTGAATTTGGAGAAACAGCTACTTTTATTGTTGTTGCTCTATCTTTAGCGCTTATACCTGTAGTAACACCTTTCCTGGCTTCAATTGAAACTGTGAAAGCAGTTCTATGTCTACTTTTATTTGAATCAGTCATGAGTTTCAGTTTCATTCTTTTAAATCTTTTTTTATCAAGTGCTAAACAGATTAACCCCCGAGCATGTTTAGCCATGAAATTTATTTTTTCTGAAGTTACAGAAGATGCACAAAATAATAAATCACCTTCATTTTCTCTTTTTTCATCATCAACTATAACAACCATTTTATTTTGTGATAGATCTTTAATGATATCTTGTATTGATGACAGATGACTTTTCATTTGTTCAATGCCTTAAAAACGTACCTAGCTAACATATCAATTTCTGTATTAAAAAAATCACCAACATTATTTAATTGTAAGGTAGTATTTTCCCATGTGTGGGGAATAATACAAACTTCAAAACTTTTTTTTTTTAAATTATTTACGGTCAATGAAACTCCATCCAACGATATAGAGCATTTGGATGACAAATACTTTGTAATATGAGCATCTGATTCAATTAAAAATATCCATGATTGCCCTACTTTAGTAATTCTTTTAATCTTTGATAAACCATCAACATGACCAAAAACAAAATGACCACTGATTTCCTGGCCGATTTTGAGTGATTTTTCTATATTGATAGAAGATCCTTTTACTAATGTTCCTATATTAGACTTTATTAAAGTTTCTTTTGAAAGATTAAATGAAAGTATACCTGTTTTTTTTTTTGATACTGTTAAACAAACTCCAGCGCAACTAATAGATTCTCCAATTTTAATTTTCTGTAGCTTAGTATTAATCGAAAGAACATTGTTTTTCTTATCAAAACTTTCCACTATACCTATATCCTCGATGATTCCTGAAAACATTATAATTATCTACATCTCTTTAGTTAATATTTCTAGTGTATTGTTACCAAAATCAATCATGTGTTTTTTTTTTAAAATAATTTTTGAGAAATCAATGCCAGATCCTATTATTGCATTTAAACCACTATCACCTAAAAAAAAATTACTTCTAAAAATATATATATCATCAAATAAACCTTCTTTAAAAAATGATGTAAAAATTTTTGCTCCTCCTTCAACAAGAAGATTAGATATACCCATATTTGCAAGTTTTTTTAAAATTGATGTTAAATTATATTCCTTTTGATCTAAAAGAACTATTTCTAGATTTGAATTAGAAAAAAGACTCATTTTTTTTTTACATTTTTTTTGAGTAATTATTATGGTTTTGATGTCAGTATTTTTATCAAAAATCTTCAAATTCGTTTGAATATCAAAACTTTTACTCAAAATAACTCTTATGGGTGAAAATTTTTTCAAACCTTCACTCCTACATGTTAGTTTACAGTCATCAACTTTTAAAGTATTTGAACCAATGAGAATTGCATCAACCTCTGATCTTAAAATTTGTGAAAACTTATTGCTAGATTGATTAGTAATTTTTCTTCTTGTATTTTTTTTATCTGTAATTTGACCATTTATAGACATAGCTAATTTTAATAATACTCTGGGTCTATTTTTTGTTCTATTAAGAGAATAACCTTTATAAATATCATTAGAAACTTTTTCATTATTTTTAATTTGAAAAACTTTAATTTTATTTTTTATAAGAGTCTTTTTTCCCTTACCATTTACTCTTGGGTCTGGATCAATTTTACTGAAAACCACTCTTTTAATAAACTTTGATCTTATAATTTTTGAAACGCAAGACTCATCTCTTCCTAAATGACAACAAGGCTCTAAAGTTGAATATAAAGTATATTCTTTATCGTTTTTAAACTTAAAACTTTCAATTGCATTATACTCTGCATGTGGTCGACCTGAAAAACCTGTAATTCCAAAAGAAACTATTTTTGTATTATTAAAGTTCTTATCCGATTCAACTAGAATGGAAAAAACAGGGGGGTTTGGAAATGTTGTGCCAACTATTTTTTTTAAGTTAAAAAGGGCAATATTTATGTAAGTATCATCGAAATCCACAAAATTTTATTCATCTTTGAGATTTAAGTTTTTGTCAATAAATTTTCTAAAGTCATCAGTTTCTTGAAAATCTTTATAAACGGATGCAAAACGAAGATAAGCAACTCTATCGAGTTCTTTCAAAGCATCCATAACTAATTCTCCTATATGTTTAGAGGGTATTTCTGTTTCACCAGAACTCTCTAAACGTCTTTGAATACTATTTGTTATAAGCTCAATTTGTGAACCTTCCACTGGTCTTTTTCTACAAGATATATTGATTGAACGAACTAATTTTTCTCTATCAAAAATCACTCTTGATTCGTCCTTCTTTATTACCATTAGATCCCTAAGTTGAACTCTTTCAAAAGTAGTGAATCTAGCAGCGCATGCTGGACATTGCCTTCGTCGCCTTATTGAATTATTATCATCAGAGGGCCTAGAGTCCTTTACTTGGGTTTCATCATGGCCACAAAAAGGACAACGCATTTAAATAACGCCCATCTAAATAGCTTGACTATAAATTGGAAACTTTTCGCAAAGAGATTTAACTTTTTTCTTTACTTCATTTTCAACGGCAGAGTTATCATCTGAGTTTTTTGAAAGACCATCAAGAACATCTCCAATTAGATTTCCTATTTCGACAAACTCGGTTTGTTTAAAACCTCTACTTGTTCCAGCCGGAGACCCCAATCTAATACCAGATGTTACAAAAGGACTCTCAGGATCAAATGGTACTCCATTTTTATTACAAGTAATACCAGCATTCTCCAAAGATCTTTCAGCAGCTTTACCAGTTATATTTTTTGGTCTCAGATCAACTAAAACAAGATGAGTGTCCGTACCTCCGGAAACAACTTCTAGTCCCCTTTGAAGCATAACTTTAGATAGTGCTTTTGCATTTTCCACTACTGAATCAATGTATGATTTAAATTGAGGTTTTAAGGCTTCACCAAATGCAACAGCTTTAGCACAAATTACATGCATTAGTGGACCTCCCTGTAACCCAGGAAAAACTGCAGAATTTATCTTCTTTGCATGATCAGCATTATTTGTAAGAACTATACCTCCTCTTGGGCCTCTCAAAGTTTTATGAGTTGTAGATGTAACAACATCGGCATATTCAAGTGGGCTTGGGTAAACTCCAGTTGCAACCAATCCAGCAAAATGAGCCATATCCACTAGAAAATAAGCTCCAACTTTGTCCGCAATTTCTTTAAATTTTTTGAAATCAATTATTCTAGGATATGCAGAGCCACCCGCTATTATAAGCTTCGGCTTGTTTTCTATGGCTAACTGTTCAACCTCTTCATAATCAATTAAAGCCGTGTCTTTTTTTACACCATATTGAACTGCATTGAACCATTTGCCTGATTCATTTGGTGGTGCTCCGTGAGTGAGGTGACCTCCAGCAGCTAAAGACATTCCCATGATGGTATCTCCAGGTTTTAATAGAGCGAGAAATACCGCTTGATTTGCTTGAGAGCCTGAATGAACCTGAACATTTGCAAAATCTGCATTAAAAAGCTTTTTAATTCTATCTATACAAATATCCTCAACAACATCAACGTGTTCACAACCACCATAATAACGTTTACCAGAATATCCTTCAGCATATTTGTTGGTCAAAATTGTTCCTTGAGCTTCTAACACTGCTTTAGAAACGATGTTTTCAGATGCGATTAGTTCTATTTGATCATTTTGTCTGTGATACTCATTTTTTACAGCATCTAAGACATCAGGATCAGTTTGAGTTAAACTACTTTCGAAAAATACTTGTGGTGTCATGATTACTCCTCTAATTTTGATTCTACATTATTAAACTTTTCAAGTCTAGCTTGATGACGTCCGCCTTCAAAATCAGTACTGAAAAATATACATAAACATTTAATAGCTTCTTCTAAAGAAATCAACCTTGAACCTAAAACTAAAACATTAGCATTATTATGTTCCCTTGAAAGTCTGGCCATTTCTTCATTCAAACATAATGCTGCTCTTACTTTTTTATACCTATTGGCAACAATTGACATCCCAATACCACTACCACAAATAAGAACACCAAAAAAATCATTTTTGGAAACTTTTTTAGATAATTTATGAGCAAAATCTGGATAATCCTTAGAATCAAGTGAATCAGTTCCCAAGTCAACGAATTTGTAATCATTTTTAAAATATTTGACTAACTGTTCTTTTAGGTCAAAACCAGCATGGTCACTTGCAATTACAATCTTTTCCAATTCAACTCCTATAACCTTTTAAATCTTTTTTTAATCCAGATGATAAAAAATACAGACCAATTATATTTGGTATAGACATGGCAAAAATCATTGAATCAGAAAAATTTATTACGCTTCCAAGATTCATTGATGTGCCTACAACTGTGAAACCAAGAAAAATTAATTTAAATGAATATTTACTAAAATTTCCAATCCCAAAAAGGTAGGTCCAACAACGTAGACCATAATATGACCAGGTAATTAATGTTGAAATAGCAAATAATGTAATTGCAAATGCAAGTATTACTGGAAACCAACTAAAAGCAGATTCAAAGGCTCTTGAAGTCAACTCTACACCTTGAATTCCCTCAGAATTCTCATAAACTCCTGTGATTATTATTACTAGTGATGTCATTGAACATACAATAATTGTATCAATAAAAGGTGACAATAATGACATGAAACCAGTATTTAAATGATTATCACTTTTTGCTGGTGCATAAGCAATTGGGGCAGAACCAATACCAGACTCATTGGAAAAAACAGCTCTTTTAATTCCGGCAATCATTGATCCAATTACTCCGCCAGTTGTTGCTTCCAAATTAAATGCACTTTGAAATATTAAAATAAAGGTGTTTGGTAACATCAAAAAATTGTCACAAATTATAACTATACATGATAACACATATACTATACCCATCATTGGAACCAATCGTTCTGTTACTTTTCCAATTGACTTAATTCCACCAAATATGATTGTACCAACTATGAACGCAAAAAGAATACCACCCAACCATCCTTTGTTATAAAATGGACTATTAATCCCGCCAGATGCTTCTACAATTTGTTGAAAAGCTTGATTTGCTTGAAACATATTACCTCCACCAAAAGAACCACCAATGCAACATATTGCGAAGAAAATTGCTAGAAACTTTCCTAACATCGGTAATCCACAATCATCAAGTCCTTTCGATAAATATCTTATAGCGCCTCCAGACACAGTTCCATCCTTATGTATTACTCTATACTTGTGTCCTAGACTTACTTCTACAAATTTCAAAGTCATTCCAAAGAAAGCGGTAAGAATCATCCATATCATAGCTCCTGGACCACCTATAGATATAGCTACAGCTACCCCTGCAATATTTCCAAGACCAATTGTGCCAGACATTGCAGCTGTAAAAGACTGAAAATGTGTTATTTCTCCTGGATGATTTTCATCATCATACTTACCAATAGCTACTTCTACTGCCTTTTTAAAATACCTCACATTCAAAAATCTAAAGTAAAATGTAAAAAAAAGACCTGCAAATAGTAACCAACAAACAATAAAGGGTACACCTTCACCATAAAAATCAAAACTACTAAAAACAAAATTTGTTATTACGTCTGAAATAGGTTTCAAAAAGTCGTCTATTGCCAGATCAATTGAATTGTTCATAAAAATATACTACTTTTATTTTTCTGTTATTCAATTTATCACTTAAGTATTTTAACAATTTTTTCATAACTCTTATACAATGACTCTTTACTTATGCAATATGGTGGCATCAAGTAAATTGTATTACCTATAGGTCTTATTAATAAACCTTCGTTTAAAAAAGATTGTTTTAATTTTTCACTTTCCTGCGAACCATATTTGGGTTTTATTTCATTAATATCAAAAGCTGCTATACTTCCCAATACCCTTGGTTTTGAAATATTTAATTTTTTGGTAATATTTTTTAAACATTCTGAATGAATTTGAGAAATTTCTTGAACTTTTTTTAAAGTATTTTCTTCTTCAAAAATCTTCAATGAACTTAATGCGGCTGAACACGCAACAGGATTTGCAGTAAAAGAGTGGCCATGCAAAAACGTCTTGGATATATTTTCTCCAAAAAAATTTTCGTGGATTCTTTCATCAAAAACTGTTGCAGCAAGTGGAAGGTAACCCCCAGTAATTGCTTTAGCCAAACAAATAATATCTGGTTGAATATCTATATGATTTGATGCAAACATTTTTCCAGTTCTTCCAAAACCTGTCATAACTTCATCAAAGATTATTAAAATCTTAGACTCTCTAAATTTTTTTAAGAGTTTCTCTAGAAATTCTTTTCTGTACATTTTCATTCCTGAGGCACCATGAATTAATGGTTCAACAATTATTGCGGCAACTTCATCAATATTGTTCGCTATAATTTGATCTGCGTAATTTAATGCTTTCTTTTCATCTGAATCAATATCATTCTTACCATTCCAAAATTCAGGAAAAGGAATAAAAAATTGTTTTTGGACCACATCTTTAAATGGTTCATAAAATCCAGAACTAAAGCCAATCGACATTGCTCCAAATGTATCTCCGTGATACCCCCCAGTAATAGATACAAATTTATTTTTTCTTCTTTTTCCAGAGTTATACCAATATTGTATTGCTACCTTCATTGCTATTTCTACTGCAGTTGATCCGTTATCTGAATAAAAAACTCTATTTAAATTCCCAGGTAATAAAAACGCCAATTTTTCTGCTAAATCAACTGCAGGTTCATGAGTAAAATCAGTAAATAAAACTTGTTCAAATCTTTTTAATTGCTCATTAATGGAATCAATGATCTCTTTTTTACAATGACCATGAATATTTACCCACCAAGATGAAATTAGATCTAAATATTCATTCCCGTTCGCATCAACTAGTTTATCTTCATATGCAGATGTTATTACGAGAGGATCATAGGTTTTTGTTTGTTTTGTATATGGGTGCCATATAAAATTTTTATCTCTTATTTTAATATTTTTCATTTTTAAAAGTTTATTCTACTTGTTAATTTTTTAATGCTCGACTGGTCTAAAGTGTTAATGATTGGTATTCTTCCTAAAATATTTAACCTTTTTCCCAAGATTTTTTTCCCTAAAATACTAATTGTATTAATAGTATTTCTTTCATTTTTACCAACAAATATGACTCCTAAAAATTTAATTTTTCTTTTTCTTATAATTTCCAGAGACATAAGAGTATGATTTATTGTTCCTAGGTTTGTTCTTGACACTAGTATAAGAGGTAGATCTAAATCCTTTGATAAATCTATCATTAAATAATTTTTTTTGATAGGAACATAAAGTCCCCCTGCACCTTCAATAATAATCTTATCGTTTGTTTTTATATTTCTTACCTCAATTAATTTTTTTATTATGATTTTTTTTTTTTCTATTAATGAAGCATCAAATGGATTTATTGGATTTTTAAAAAAATATGTTTCTTTAATAATTCTTGAATTTTTAGTCAGTTTTTTTACAACATCCGAATCAATCTCATTATTATTACTTAAACCACATTGGATGGGCTTGTAATACCATGCACTTAATTTATTTACCAAAATAGATGATACAATTGTTTTACCAACATTTGTATCTGTTCCAGAAATAAAAAAACCCTTAATCAACTAATTCTCAATTTTTTTTATAAAAACAAAATTTACTTTATAGGTTACATCAATTCTAGAATTATTACTTCGAATACTAAATAAATTCCCATGATTCCTATTTCTTTTTATATTAACTCCAATTTTTTTAAAATTTAATAAAAAATTTAGCAAATTTTTAAATTTCTCTTTAACAGTAAAAAATTTATGTACGTAAAAAAAACTTTTTTTATTTAATGATTCAAGACACTTTTTTAGATCTGGAAATTTGTTTATTAAATCTTTCTGAGGAATAGTCTTATTTTTACATTTCAAAGAAATTATACTTGGTGTAGAAAATAAAAAAATTCCATTGTTTGGCATTGATTCAATTATATTTGTAAAAAATAAATTAAACTCCTCTGACCAGTGCAAAGACAAATTTGAAAAAATAAAATTAAAATCTTGAAAATTTTTAAACTTTTCAAAATCATTAACTTCGAAAGAAACATTATTTACGTTAATTTTCTTTTTAGAAACCTCAATCATTTTATCAGCAAAATCAACTAAATGAATTTTTTTAAAATTCATTACCTTTAGCATTTCACTTGACATCATCCCATTACCAGAACCAAGGTCTAAACCTATAGTAGGGGATGATACATTATAATTATTTTCTAAATTTAAAAAAAATTCAATTAATTTTTCTCCAATTATTTTTTGAATTAAAGCATATTTTTCATACTTCAATGAACTTTTGTTAAAAGATTCTCTTAGAGAAGATTTAAAATTATTTTCAATCATATTGTTTTTATAAATTTGTAAATTATTTCAAACGCTTTATCTGGTTCCAAATAAGGAAATGCATGATTTTTTTTTTTTAATATTTTAATTTGGTGATTCTCATTATTAAGTTTTTTTATTTTTTCAAATGATGGTTCAAATATTTTATCTTGATAAGACAACACAGACAAAATTTTAATTTTCAAATTTCTAAAATCAGAAACTAAATTATCTTCTTTTAAACTAATAAGGTTATTTCTCAATTTTTTATAATTTATATTTTTATTCAAAATATAGTTTTCTAATCCACAATTTATGTAGAATTTTTTCATTACTTCATCAGGTGATTTTTCAATATTTTTAATCATTAATTCAAGAACTTTTTTTGTTTTTTCTGGTTTTTTTTGGAACTCAACAAAATTTGGTGCAGAAAAAAAGTTGACTAATGCATGACAGCTTATTTTATTTTTTAAGAACCAACTTAAACCAAAAGAATGAGTAATAAAAATACGTTTTTTTTCGACTCTGCTAATAATTTTTTTATTAAACGATTCAATGTTAACAATTTTAATAAATCCAATATTTTTTTTTTTTAAAAATTTACAAAGTGGAAACCAAAATTCCTCTCTAAAGCCCCACCCATGAACAAAGTAAAAATTGTAGGTCATTATATTTTAAAGCTTTTAATTTCTGAAATAAAAAACTTTAACATTTTTTTTGTCATTGTTGCTGTTAAAGAAATTCTTAATCTTTCACCTCCAATTGGAACAGTTGGGGACTTGATAAGTTTGACAAAAAAACCTCTTTCTCTCAGAAACTTTTGAAGTTTTTTACATTTGTTTTCATTTCCTAAAATAATGGGTATTATTTGTGACTGTGAATTTCCAATCGGGAAGTTAATTTTGCTTAACTCTCTACACAAAAATTTAGAATTATTCTTTAATTTAGTTCTTAACTTTTCCAAACTTGGCATCAATTTTACTGCTTGGTTTATAGATGCGTATATACCAGGGGGCAATGCAGTTGAATAAATTAATCCACTACATGAGTGAGTAATTTTTTCTATAATTTTACTAGTGGAAGATACAAAACCACCAAAACTACCAAAACTTTTTCCGAATGTCCCAACAACAATTTCTTTTTCATACTTCATACTTGATGCTAAACCAAAACCTTTTTTTCCAAACACACCAACAGAATGAGCTTCATCTAAATATAACAGTGCATTAAATTTTTTTGCTAAATACCTTAACCCACTTAAATCTACAATATCTCCATCCATACTAAAAAGAATTTCTGATATAATGATACGTGGTGTGTCTTTATTTGATTTTTTTAGTAAAGCCTCCAAATGATTAAGATCTAAGTGATTATATCTAAAAGTTTTTTGTCTCGTCAAAAAACATCCATAATTTATGCTTGCATGATTAAGTTTATCTGAAAAAATTGAAAATTTACTTGTTTGACCTAAATTATTGTTGGTCAACGTTGGAATCAATGTAGAGTTCATCAAAAAACCGCCGCCAAATATTAACGACTTTTCAGCAGATGCATACTTGCTAATTAATTTTTCAATTGAATTTATTTTTTCAAAATTACCCGAAATAAACCTAGATGAAGAAAGACTTGTTCCATAAGTTTCAGTCCACTTCTTAGATAAATCAATTAGTTTTTTGTGTTTAGAAAGACCTAAGTAGTCATTACTAGAGAAGTTAATTAATTTTTTTCCATTAAGAACTAAATAATCACTACCATTCGCAGTGGTTCGGGAATGATAATTTACAACTTCAAGCTTTCTGTGCATTTTATTTGAATTTAATTTATTAACGT
>MDTB01087659.1_pt1 | contig 20127 bp, 14 predicted proteins | sample 811161 | NCBI WGS metagenome assembly MDTB01 (sample SAMN05326650, study PRJNA326480) | marine metagenome | isolation source: seawater | place: Mediterranean Sea | collected 2009 | reverse complement strand
TAACGATATTATTTTCGCCATTTAATGGTTTGAAGCATTTTTTACGAGGCCAAGCGTCATCCTCGACACGCGACCGGATTTTCCACATTGCAGTCGAATCCGGAACACCCCCAACAAAATTTCAAAGAACATGCAAAATATATGAGAAGATTCAGTTTGGGTCAAGTAGCAGGATAGGAATTCCGTTGTCTAATATCATAATAAAACGATAATAAACGACGGAATGATTCCTAATAATACAACCCAAATTGCAGAACCTGAATTTTTCAATCGGGAAATAAGTTGGCTCGCTTTTAATGAGAGGGTTCTGGATCAGGCATTCTCTGAAAAGTATCCTCTTTTGGAAAGAACCCGCTTTTTATCATTTGTTAGTTCAAATTTAGACCAATTTTATGAAATTCGTGTGGCGGGGTTGATGCAAAAAGTGGACGCAGGAATAACCCGTAAAAGCTTAGATGGCAGTCAACCCAGGGAACTTCTTGATGAAGTCAGGCATAGAGCGCACAACATGGCTCAAAGAGAATATCAATGTTGGAGAGAAACCCTGCAACCATCTCTCGCAGAAAAAGGCATTATTTTTAAGGACATTAATCAATTAAGTAAGGACGAAGGCACTTGGCTGAGAGCCTACTTCAGAAGAGAGGTTTTTCCGGTGCTTACTCCACTGGCAGTGGATCCGACGCACCCATTTCCCTTGATCCTGAATAAATCTCTCAATCTTTTTGTCTCATTAAGAAACCGAAGGAAAAAACAGGTGAATCCGCTTAAGGCTGTTGTTCAAGTTCCCCGAATTCTTCCCCGTCTGGTTAAAATTGAAGATTCTAAAAATAAGCGAGAAACTTTTGTTTTCCTTAGCGATGTAGTCAGGCACTTTGTTTCTGACTTATTTCCGGGTCATGAAGTTTTAGGGGCGTGGGCCTTTCGAATCACGCGGAACAGTCACCTTTATGTTGATGAAGAGGAAGTGGAAAATCTTCTTTTGAGCATCGAGGATGAGTTGCATAATAGAAGAAGAGGTGCTGCCGTCAGACTCGAGATTGATGACTCGATTGACGATAATGTCTTAGACTATCTACTTAAATCGCTAAATTTAACGGAAAGAGATGTTTTAAAAATTAAGGGGCCCATTAACTTATACAGGTTAATGAAGCTTCCTGACTTAGTTAATCGTGATGACCTAAAATTCTCCTCTTTTGAAGCATTTGTTCCAAATGCACTCTGCCTCAAAAGCAACTTATTTAATCAAATTTCGAAGGCAGACTTCCTCCTCCATCATCCCTATGATTCCTTTGTGCCGATCGTTGATTTTTTGCGACAAGCTGCCATCGACCCAGAAGTATTTGCCATAAAACTTACGATTTATCGCACAAGTGGGGATTCCCCTATTATAGAGGCATTGATGGATGCAGCAAAAAATGGCAAGCAAGTGACTGCCATGGTAGAGCTTAAAGCACGTTTTGACGAAGAAGCGAATGTGCAATGGTCCAGGAAAATGGAAGAGGTTGGCGTCCATGTTGTGTATGGTCTAGCAGGTCTTAAAACCCATTGTAAATGTTGCCTTATAGTACGCAGAGAGGGGAAAAAACTAAAAAGGTACGCTCATCTTGGAACGGGAAACTATAACCCGAGCACGGCTAAGACTTACACGGACTACAGTTTATTTACCGCCAAGACTGCATTCACCTCTGATATGGCAAATCTCTTTAACACTTTGACTGGCTACACAAGAAAACCAGTTTTTAAAAAACTTCTTGTAGCTCCATTCAATTTACATGATTCAATGATAGAAAAAATAGATCATGAGACAAAAAGTGCAAGATCTGGCAAAGATTCCCGAATTATAATCAAAGTAAATAGTCTAATTGATCCAGAAATCATTCTATCTCTCTACAGAGCTTCACAGGCAGGAGTAAAAGTTGATCTTATAGTAAGGGGTATTTGTGGACTCGTGCCCGGAGTAAAAGGGCTCAGTGAAAATATCCGGGTAAGAAGCTTACTCGGACGCTTTCTGGAGCATAGCAGAGTATATTATTTTAAAAATTCCCCGAAGGGAGAGGCTGTCTATGCAGGAAGCCCTGATTGGATGCCCCGGAATTTTTTCAGGAGAATCGAGGTGGTCTTTCCAATTGAGGAAAAATCCATGGAGGATGAAATCCTTCAAACAATGGAAGACTTCCTGAAGGATAACCAGTTAGCCAGTGAACTAAGAAAAAACGGGAGTTATCTGCCTGCCCCTAAAAGAAGGCGTCCTGCCTTCTCAGTTCAAGAACAATTAATTAATCAATCTGAAAAAAGAGCTGAAAAAGAAAGATTAGTTGCCCGATCAGGAAGAACTTCTGGAAAAACCGAGGACCAGTGCAAAACTGATTAAGAAAAGTCCAAGTCCAATTACCGGGTCCCGAGAGATAGATATAAAGAGCCCAACAATTAGTAAAATTGGAGCCACCGGTCTTTTCCAGTCAAATTTCATCAAAAAAATCTTAATTCAAACGGAAAGGAATCTGTAATTCAGACTCAAGTTTCCCACCGGGGGGTGCCCCCACACTGCCCAATGAGTTGACAGAGCTTAAAACAAGGCGATCAAGATCTCGGTTACCGGAAGACTTTGTAATTCTTTTGGCAACCAGTTGACCAGTTGAAGTAATCTTAAAACTCAACCATGCTTCACCACCGCTAATGATAGTTGAGGCACTTAACTCTTTCTCCCAAGCTCTCTCCAACTTAGCTTTTACTGCTGCCAAGTAGGCATTGATGACAGAGCTCGGCACGGTTGAGGTGGAAGAGTTGGGTGTGCCTGTGACCTGAATTCTGGTGAGTTTAAAATTACTGGGATTAATTTTTACAACTGGCTTGACCACAGGTGGTGCCAAATGAGGCTTGGGGAGAGTAAGTTTATTATTCTTTCTAAATTCAGCCAGTGAGACAACTCTTGGCTTGGAAGGCGGTTTAGGTTGAACTTTAGGTTTCGGCTTATTTTCAACAACAGGCTTAACCACTGGTCTTGGTTTAGGGTCAGGAGAGTGCGGTTTGGGAATGGTTGACACTTGGGGAGGGGTGGGAGAAGGAGGTAACGGTTTGGGTTTTGCTTCAATGGGTTTATCAGGAGATAGCGGAACGGATGGAGAAGGGGCAGGAGTTGGTTCCGCTGGAAAAATAGGTTCACTGGCCATCGCGAGTTCAAATACATGAATAGGCTCTGGTTCATCTTCGCAACTTGGCAAAAGGCCTAGAATAAAAAGAAAACATACTCCAAAAGCATGGAGGAATAAAGAAACTCCAAAGACTTTCTTTTCTCTTTTATTTAAGCCAAGCATTAAATCCCTTTTATGAAATCCACCTAATTAAATAAATTACTCTAGAAAATTCCATAAATCAACTACCAATAGAAAATATGAAGCTTAAGATTGATTCACGATATCTTTCTCCACCCACTTCCATAATATTGTTGTGCTGAGCGCCTTTTACTTCAAGAAATTTCTTAGGATCTGGCAATTCTGAGTAAATTTGTACTCCTTGACGAAAAGGAACCACTTCATCAAGAGTTCCATGAACAACAAGAGAAGGACATCTCACATTTTGGGTCTGCTCAAAATTCCGGAATCGATCCCATGGGAGAAGTGGGATTTGGGTGACAGATCGAAAAGCAGAAAGAAACGGTGTCTCCAGGATCATACCCCCCACTTCATACTTGGATGAAAGATACAGGGATGGGCCTGTTCCAAGGGAACGCCCCCATATAATGATGGATGCGGGATCCCTGCCCATTCCCCCAGTCACTTTTTTATACAAACATTCAATTGCATCATAGCACCCTTGTTCGCTAGGCTTTCCTTCACTTAACCCATAGCCTGGATAATCATAAGCAATCAGTTCAATATTATCAGTTGACCAAAATTTCAAAAAGGACTTTAAGTTCCCCAAATCTTCTCCATTTCCATGACTAAAAATTATAGTTTTCTCTGGGTCCTTAAGATTACCAAATTGCATACATGCCACTCTTTCAGAATTATTTGAGATAAAAAAGCTCACCTCTTCTTCGCTGTATGTAGTTTTGTGTGGAACTGGAAACAGTAACCTGTCGCCAAAGAAAAATGTAAGTGACGCAATGATTAGATACACAATAAACAACAGTAACAAAAGACGAGCCCAGGGAATTGTAAAAAAGTTCTCCATAAAGACACTACAATTAAACAATTATCTAATCGCAACAAACTAAGAATTCAGATATTTATTGGATATGAAAATTTGTTGCATTGGTGCAGGTTATGTTGGAGGGCCGACCATGGCTATGATTGCTGAAAAATGCCCGAACATCGAGGTTTGCGTTGTTGATATCAACCAAGAAAGAATTGACGCATGGAATTCGGAGAAACTCCCCATCTACGAACCAGGATTGGATGCTCTTGTTGCGAAGTCCAGAGGTAAAAATCTATTTTTCTCGACTGAAGTAGATCAAAATATAAAAGAATCTGAAATTATTTTCATCAGTGTTAATACTCCCACCAAGGAATATGGCTCCGGATTAGGACAGGCTGCTGACCTTAGGTTTGTGGAGTCTTGCGCAAGGCGTATTTCTGAAATTTCAGAGGATAACAAGATAATTGTGGAAAAATCTACTGTGCCCGTACGGACAGCCGAGATGGTCCAATCCATCCTTAAATCTACAAGTAAAGGCTTGCATCACCAAGTAGTATCTAATCCGGAATTCCTGGCTGAAGGAACTGCCGTGCAAGACCTGCTCTGTCCGGATAGAGTCCTGATTGGTGGAGAAGATTCAACGGAAGGAAATGTAGCCGTCGGAAAAATCGCAGAAATCTATGCAAAATGGGTGAGCAAAGATCGTATCATAACAACTAATCTCTGGTCATCTGAACTTTCCAAACTAACTGCAAATGCATTCTTAGCTCAACGCATTTCCAGCATAAATGCCATTTCTGCCTTATGCGAAGAAACGGAAGCTAATGTAGACGAGGTAGCTGCTGCAATTGGTGCGGACTCAAGAATTGGTTCGAAATTCCTCAAGAGTTCGATTGGCTTTGGCGGTTCTTGTTTTCAAAAAGATATTCTTAACCTATGTTACCTTTGTCGCTATTTTCGATTACCTGAAGTAGCTAAATATTGGGAGCAGGTAATTGTAATTAATGAATATCAGAAAGAAAGGTTTGTAACTAGAATATTAGATTCAATGTACAACACCGTTTCGGCCAAAAAAATAGCTATTCTTGGATTTGCTTTTAAGAAAGATACTAACGATGCAAGGGAATCTCCAGCTATTGGAATTTGCAAAAGACTTCTGGAAGAAAAGGCAGAACTAGCGATTTATGACCCCCAAGTGCCAAAGGAAAGCGTGCTTAGCTCGATGGGACTTACTGAGGATACCGCTGAATCCATTGTGTTTTGTGAAACCGCGCCAGAAGCTTGCTGCCATTCACACTGCATTGTAATTCTTACCGAGTGGGAGGAATTTCGTAATCTTGACTACGAAAGTATTTACAAAAAAATGAAAAAACCGGCTATCTTTTTTGATGGTAGAAACCTGCTTGACCTTAACGAATTAAGGTCGATCGGGTTTATTGCCAAAGGCATAGGTAAAGCCTAAACCCAAACTTTGGCTTCAAAAATCTAAATAGCTGGTTTTCTGGCGGGTCGGGAAATCTGCTTCCGTGCTTTATCCAAGACTCCATTCAGGAACTTTCCAGAATTTTCAGATGAAAATTCTTTACCTATTTCCAGTGCTTCATCAATTGCAACAACTGGTGGTATGTCTAACCTGTATTTAATCTCATACAAAGATAATCGAAGGAGTGCGAGATCGGCTTTCGCAACTCTAGAAAAATCCCAGTTGGTTACTAACTCGCTAATAATTGAATCTAAAACCTCAACTTTGTCCAAGACTCCAGACACTAACTCAATTGCATATGAGTAGAAGCTTTCTTTTTTCCCAAGTCTGTTCAAAAAATATTCGAGATCCCGATCCATGTCATCAGTCGGGTTTAATTCCCATTGAAAAAGAAAACGAAATGCAGCACAGCGGTTCTGTCTCCGCTCGCTCCAATCAGGATTAATAACTAAATCTTCGTCCATTTTCTTCGCAGATTGGCCATTTGCAAGGCTGCTTGAGCAAACTCCAGGCCACGGTCGATAGAACCGGTAATTCTTTCTACAGCTGTCTCTCTGTCTTCAGTCACAATAACTCCATTGATGATGGGAATGTGTAAAGAAGTGGAAAGCTTTTGTAATGCATGTCCTGTAGTATCCGCCACTAAATGATGGTGAGAGGTATTACCCTTAATAACAACTCCAAGACCTATAACACAATCAAAGCTTTTACTTTGTAAGATAAGATCAATGCAAGATGGCAACTCATGAGAACCTGGTACGCGTTCTATTAAAAGCTCAGATAATTTCCCATTTGCTTCGAGGCACTGACAAACCCTACTTAACAATGCATCGGTCAGCACTTCATTAAAAGATGCACAAACCACTGCAATTTTAAGATTTTCCACGGGAATCAATGAATAGTTTGGCTTATCGTTACTCATTTGGAAACCCTCTTTATAATTTCCAAACCATATCCTTCTAAACCAATTACTCTACGCTTGTCCCTGGTAAGTAGAACTAATTGACTTATTCCAAGAGCAGACAGAATTTGTGCACCAATACCATAATCCCTAAAGTCCATAATAGTATCTGTTCCACCTGTTTTCTCTTTTGAATCACCCATGTTTGCTTTGGAGTCATTTCTTCGAGGTTCAAGATAAAGTAACGCACCGCATCCATGAGAAACAATTGCTCGCATTGAATCCTCAAGTGAATTTTTGTATTGTCCTTTTGGAGAAAAGCCAAAGACATCGGCAGGAATATCTGCAGTTTGAACACGGACCATAGGAGATTTTCCCTTGGACCACTTGCCGTAGCTTAATCCGTAATGGATACGATCATCTAAAACGCTTTTGAATGTATGAAGCTGGAACTCCCCTAAAGCGTGAGAAAAACCTGTACCTGAGACTTTCTTCACCAACTTCTCCCGTTTGTGGCGATATTCGATCAGGGAAGCGATTGAAAGCAGCTTCATCCCCCACTTAAGCTTTAACTTTTTCAAGTCGGGCAAACGCGCCATCGTACCATCTTCCTTAAGTATTTCACAAATGACTCCACTTGGATGAAGGCCAGCTAAAGTAGCCAGATCGACTGCTGCCTCCGTATGTCCTGCTCTTTCTAGCACACCGCCTGATCTCGCTCTTAGTGGAAAGACATGCCCTGGCTGAACCAAGTCTTCCGGAGTGGATCCGGAAGAAGATAAAATTCTAATTGTAGTGGATCGATCAAAAGCACTTATTCCGGTTGTTATACCATCTGATGCATCAACCGAAACTGTAAAGTCGGTCTTTTGAGCCTCCCTGTTATGTGGAACCATGCTGGAAATCCCCAAACGTCCCAGTTGGTTAGGGAGTAAAGGTGCACAAATAAGTCCCCTTCCATGAATAATCATATGATTAATTGCTTCTGGAGTGACCTTCGAAGCAGCCATTACAAGATCTCCTTCGTTCTCTCTTGATTCATCGTCTGTTACTATCACCATTTTTCCAGCAGCAATGTCATGAAGAACATCTTCAACTGAATCAAAAGGTGACTTGGGTTCTTTGGGCATAATTCAGTTATACATTAAGCAAAGCTAGAAAAGCCACAAATCTAATCGTTGATCTGCTTAAGCTAAAAGAGAATCAGGTTTCTCAATAAAAGAAATAAATTCCTCTTCAGTTAAGATTGATACTCCAAAATCCTCCGCTTTCACTAGTTTTGAACCCGCACCCGGACCAGCCACTAAAAAGTTTGTTTTTTTACTTATGCTGGAAGAAACTCGTCCTCCTAGATTCTCAATACTCTTTGAAGCCTCCAGCCTCGAAAACTTTTTAAGACTGCCGGTTAGAACAAATATCTGTCCTTCCCAAGGAGAAAAATTGCCCTCGACCGACTTCGATTTAAGTAAAACACCAAAATTCTCCATCGATTCAAGAATCAAAAGATTTTCGGGACTTTGGAAAAAGGACACGAGACTATGAGCCATAATTGATCCAATACCTTCAATTGCTATAAAATCTTCTGCTGTAGCTTTAGAGAGAACATTCCAGTCAGTGAAATTTTTTGCTAACTCCTTAGACGCACTTGACCCCACATGCTTTATTCCCAAACCACAAATGATACGCCAAAACTCCTGTGTCTTACTGTTTTCTATAGCATTAATTAAGTTTCTTGCAGATTTCTCCGCAAAACCATCTAACTCAAGTAAATGGCGATGCTCCAAGCGATAAAGATCGTCTAGTCGGGTCACTAGTTTCAGGTCGACTAATTGCTCGACGACTGCAGAACCGAGATTTTCAATATCCATGCAGCCTCGACTAGCAAAGTACTCGATCTTTCCCTTAAGTTGGTCTGGACACCCATAATTTGGGCAACGCCAGGCAGATTCACCCTCTATTCTCGCAAGAGAAGTCTCGCAAACCGGACAGGCTGAGGGAAAGGAGAACGGTACGGAAGTATTCGAGCGATATTCTTCCACCACCTCTACAACTTGTGGAATAATTTCTCCGGCTTTTTCAACCAAAACATGATCTCCAATCCGTATGTCCTTTCTTTCGATTTCATCGGCATTATGAAGACTGGCACGCGACACGAGGGTACCCGCCAGTTGCACTGGAGCAAGACATGCAACCGGAGTAATCGCACCAGTTCGGCCTACCTGAATAATAATATCCTCCAGAACAGTAGTTTGCCTTTCAGATTCAAACTTATAGGAAATCGCCCACCGTGGTGCCTTTGCAGTATGCCCGGCGGTCTTCTGCCTTTCTCTAGAATCGAGCTTAATAACGGCACCATCGGTAGGATAAGCATAGCCATGTCGCAACTTATCAAGCTTGCAAATTTCTTCCCATGCCTGACTTGCCGAAGGCACAAAACTGACAAATTCAACTGTGGGAAAACTCCACTCAGCGATCGTCTTATGAAATTCGATCTGACTTTTGAAAAAATCTACAGGCTCGCAGGCACCTAGCCCGTAGAGAACCATCCTAAGTTGTCTTTGCTTAGCTTCTTTGGGGTCAAGGAGCTTAACCGTTCCAGCTGCTAGATTACGGGGATTTGCATAGGTGGGTAAGTTCTTTTCCTCTTTTTCCTGATTAATTCGTGTAAATTCTTCATGTTCCATATATATCTCACCTCGTACCTCAATAAAATCTGGATATTTTAAGGCATTTATGGATCTTGGTAATTCGGGGATATGAAGCAAATTTTGAGTGATAACATCTCCTGTCACTCCATTTCCTCGAGTAACTGCGCATTCCAACTCGCCTTCGCGATATGATAGTGAAACCGCAACACCATCGATCTTAGGTTCCACCACATAATCCAAATCAATATTTCCAAAAACTTTCCGAAGCCGTTTATCGAACTCAAAAAACTCATTTTCATCATAAGTGTTGTCCAAGCTGAGCATTGCTTCCTTATGAGTATGTGATTTAAAACCGTCAACTCGGTCATCGCCAACAAGAACTCCTTTTGGATCGGCTTCATTATTAGAAGACTTTTCTTTGGTTGGAAATAAACCTAGAGGATCAAGTTCGGAAGAAAGTTGTTCCAATTCGCGCTTTAGCTGATCATATTTCTGATCAGATATCTTTGGTTTTGCTAGACGATAATAAAGCTCATCATGTTCGCCTAACTCTTTCAGCAAAAGTCTAAGTCTTGCCTCCTTCAATGGAAAAGATTCCTCCTTCATTCTGAATGCAAGTCAGCGCATGCTTTTGACATTCGACTGAGGGCCTTGGAAAGAAGATCCCTGGAGCAACCAAGATTCAATCGAAGAAAGCCCGGAGCATCGAAATCTGCTCCATCTGATAAACCTACTCCGTTCTCTTCAAAAAATTTCTGCGGATTTGAGGTCCGCAAGTTTCTTGCGTCAATCCAAAGCAGGTAAGTTGATTCGGGAGAGTAGGGTGTCAATCCAATCATTTGACTTAACTCATGCATGGCAATTCCTCGATTCCTCTTGATATAATCTATCATTCTAAGTCGCCAATCTTCACCGCTCCTGTAGGCTGCATCAGCCAAAAGAAAACCCATCGCTGGAGGGTCTGGCACAATTCCTCTCATTGCTCTCTTGAACCTTGTTCGTAATTTAGAATTCCGAATAATCGCAAAGGAGCAACCGAATCCAGCAATATTATATGTCTTACTTGGGGACATCAAGGTAATGGTTCTATCTGCAACCTCGTCGTTTATTGAAGCTGGCGGAATATGCTTTAGGTCATCACTTAGAATCAAATCACAGTGAATTTCATCAGAACAAAGGTTCAAGTCATTTTTAATCAACCAGTCAGTTAATGACTGTAATTCAGGTCGGCTAAATGAAGTACCCACTGGATTATGAGGATGACATAGCATGAACAGGTCACCAGGAAAGGTTTTGAGTCGAGCAAGTGCCTCAAAATCTATGGTAAAACGATTTCCCTCAAGGGTAAGAGGTACTTTGGTAAGTGGAATATCGAAATTTCTAGAAGCAGTTAAAAAAGGAGGGTAGATCGGAGTTTGAATAATCGCCTGCGAAGCTTCACCAACGAATGTACGGCATGTAACATTTAGGGCACAAACCATACCGGGCAGCCAGACAATCCATTCCGCATCAATATTCCAATCATACATTTCAGATGAACGGGAAACAATAAGTTCAACTAAGCCAGGGGGAGGGAGACCATATCCAAAATTACCGTGTTTAGAGCATAGTTCGGCTTGTTCCATTACAGACTGAGGGGACTTAAAGTCCATGTCTGCAACCCAAAGTGGAATTATATCAGACCCTTCGTATTTACTCCATTTCAGCGAGGATGTGCCGATACGGTTTGGTGGATTATTAAATTCGGAGCTATCCATTAAAATTTAAAAAATAATTACGAAATCATCTCCATGAATAAAAATACTTTAACTGGAAATGGTTAACTCCAGAATCGACTGAATAAAGATGTCCTAAAGATAGAGCATGTTCTTCATCAAACCACCAAGTGAATTCAGAATTCAAATCAAATTCATTGTGTGCAAAGTCCTTCCAAAGCCCATACAACCGCCCTTGAAAAAGGAAAGTGAAATTTCTTGTAAAAACCAATTCAGTTCCAGCATCCAAAGACCACCCAAACCCGTCTTCTTCAATCATAAGATTCGCGGTATCCTTAAAATATTGAAGTCCCAACCCCACAAATGGCCGAACCATTCCTTGGTTTTTATAGAATTGGTCGAAATGATGACGATAACTCAATCCAAGTTTCAAGAAAGTCTCATCGGAAGAATTTGCTTCTAATCCCAAATAAGAAAAATCTAAATTAAAGTCTGAAGATTCACTTGCCGGTGAATTCAATAATAGATTAAGGGATTCACCTTCAAAAAAACCATCACTTTGATCAAGAACACCATAACCAAAGCCCAAATAATATTCCCCCAACCTAGACTTCCCGGAAAGGCAAAGTGTAGTAACGAAAAATAATTTCAATAGAAGTAGCAATTTAATAGACATAGGTTTTTCCAATATCGGATTCACAAACTAGTCAACACATCTAAATTCACATTTTAGGAGAATCCTGATTCCAGTTTCATTTTGATACAGCAAATCTCGCTTCACCCAATGAACTCCAAAAAATTACACTCGAACATAAAATAATCATGGTCGACACCAATGAAACACCAGTAAAACCAAGTAATCCCTCAATCCAATAACCACAAAAAGGAGCAGCAAACCCTCTTATTCCCGTAAAGCACATATGGACTCCCATGTACTCTTTTTCTCTACCCGCAGGTGCAAGCTTGGTAACCCACAAGTTCCATGCGAGACTGGCACCACCCATTCCAACCCCAGCTATTATCGAACCTGTAAAAACCCCTAACAGTCCTGTAGAATTAAAATAAATTAAAATTGCCGTCACCATAATCAGATTCAGTAAAACTCTGAATTTAATGAAGTGCATTCCATCAAAAAGTTTCCCCCAAAAAAAAGTACTGATTACCTTTGCACTAAAAAAAGCAATCACAGCGACAAGTGCAATTTCCATATTGCTTAGAGCAAGTTCACTTTCTCTGGATAAATATTCAATCCGTAAAGGGAAGGTCATAATTGCACCAAAACCCAACAACATCCATGCCATAAGAATTTTAAGAAAAATTCGATCTTCCAAGATGATATTGAGGAAACCATTTAGATTTTTCGAATCCCTTGGTTTTGCATACTCAGGAACATGGGAACTCATTTTCCAAAGGAAAAAAGAAGAAATTAAGGCTGAGCATCCCATCGACAATAAAACCATCCTAAAATTACTATCAACCAAATCTAAATAAGCCCCGAACCAATAAGAAGCAAACAAACCTCCAAAAGTACTTAATACTAAACAATAAGATACTCTCTTACCCCTCTCTTTTTTTTCATAGACGCGTGAATATGCTCCCAGCATAAGGTTAGGCACTTGGGACATACAAATCTGTGAAAAAACAAGAGCCATGACAAAAACTAAAAGCGAATATGTCAAAACCGACAATACAAGAAAAACAGCTGTCATAGCCATTAGTAAAGCCGCAATTCGACTATCAGATAGCTTTAATTTGGATAAGTTTCCGTCGATAATTGGAGTAAGAAACAACCCAATGGAAGTTCCTCCGACTAATAAGCACTTATAAAATTCCGGAGCTTCCCACCAGCGGATTGCAATAAGCAAGACAAATACACTAAAGCCTATGTCTAAGACACCGTTGGTTAGACCACGGATCAAATCATAGCGGAAGAAAGGGATTTTGCCTAAGCTTTGCAACTGATGTGGGGAGGGCGAAATCTGATAAAATCAGCAAAATTTCGATTCAAATTCTTTTTCAGCCTTTTCGTCTCCAATCAAAATAATTTCGCCATCTTCAGAAAACTGATGATCAGGTGAAGGTGTTATAACCGTGGCACCATTTCCTTTTATTGCAACAATACTGCACCCAGTCTTCTCTCTAATCTTCGAATCCCTTAACTTTTCCCCAACTAATGACTCGGGTGTCTTTTGACTAAAAATGTCTAGCCCCTCCGTTATCATAAGTATCTCTGCTCGGTTCAATAGGTTAAAAATCGTATTTGCACCCATGTGATCCTGGGACATGACAAAATCAGCTCCCGCACGGTGAAGGGGTTCAACATTCCGATGAAGGAATGCCCGAGTAATGATCTGGGCATCCGGTCTTAATTTACGGCAATAAATGGTAAGATAAATATTAGTCTCATCATCATGACTTGTAATGAGGACTGCTGGAGCCTTATTTATACCCGCTCTTTCTAAAATAGCCTTGTGAGAAGCATCTCCAACAATAGCATTCTTGACCTTTGATGCTTTAACTTCATCAGTCTCAATAACCCGGTAAGAGACATTCATCTCATCCAGACTGTTCGCAGCCTCCCTGCCAACTCTTCCAGCTCCAATGATAATTACTGGAGCAAGGTTTTGACTATATTTTCCAAAGTGCTGATCATACTTCTCAAAGTGAGAATCCATACCAGCAAGAAGAAGAACCGTATGATTGTTTAACAGGGCTTCTGGTTCCGGAAGCTGAAAATGTCCCCGCTCCCACATTCCGACTACATTTACCCCTAGTTCTTCGCGAAGATTCGTATCTTTTAGAGACTGGCCAACTAATGGCGTGCCATGAATAGTTGCTTCTGCAATCTTAACCTCGTCAAATGAACCAATTAAGTGAGTGCTTCTGTCCGTACAACTTATTCGGCGGGCAAGAAAGGCCCCCATCTGTTTTGAAATCTTAACCACATGATTAGCTCCGGCCAAAGTTAAGATTTCCTCTGAGGTTGCACGATTACAAGTAGATGTAATCACACACTCTGGAGCGGCTTCGCGTGCCCGAAAAGCAATATTTACATTCCTTATATCATCATCCGTGGCAACTACCATTGCTGCCTTTTCAATCAAGGCATCCTCAAAAGTGCTTACATCGTCTAATTTGCCAAGCATAACAGGAATCTGCATATCATGGAGGCGCAGAGCCTCTTTCATTTGCTCAACTATAAGAACAAACGGATATCCAAACTGAGTTAGTTTATCCATAAGGTCATGACTAATTGTGTCATAATGAGTCAGGATCAGGTGATTTTGGTCCGCACCTTCAAACTTACGAGGAACTCTAGCACCAGTTTGATATTCCATGAAGGGTTTATAAAGAAACTCCATGAAAACAAATGGGAGCACAATGAACAGATAGAATACCCCAGTGAACATAACGATCATTGAAAAAAGCCTGCCATCGTTCCCTGCAAAGGTAATATCTCCATATCCGAGTGTAGACATAGTAGTGAGGACCCAATAAAAAGATTCGACCCATCCGATTGGCTCACCACGCTCAACAGACATAAGGTGCTTGTAGATATTCATGTAAAAGAAAACGAACAAGACTAAAACAACCGCAAAGCGAAGGAAACGGAAAGCATTGATTCGCTTCTTTCGCTGATGAAATACAGAGGGAATTGATTTTATTACTTCTTTCACACCAAATATAGTGGTTATAATATAAAGTTCTGTAGTGTGAGGAAGCTTTTAAAAATAAATTTCGTTTTAGATTTAAAACTTTGTTTGCTTTCAAGTTGATTCACAAGGGTATTATTATGATCCTTAAACGGTGCCTTTACCATTCAAAAAATTAATTCTTATTCCCTTGATGACCGGATATTTTATTCCGGCTCTTGCTGAAATTGAAAAACGTCTAATTACCCATGGTAAAGCCAGAGAACTCAAAGAAAGCTTTAAATCCTTTGACTGGTCTAGATTTAATGGTCCTCTTGACAATGCAACCACCTATGAAGGACCACTTTCGCTAAACTTCGATGATAACAGCCTTAAAAAAATTTGGGAAAGTTCAAAAGGTGAAGGGTATGCCTCTCCAGCCGTCACCAAAGACAGACTCATATTGTTCCATTTAGACGCCGGTCAAGAAATCATAGAAGCATTGAATCCGGAAACAGGTCATCCAATATGGTCTTACAGTTATCCCGCTAATTACAGAGACCGATATGGTTATTCAAATGGTCCGAGGGCAAGCCCAGTAATATGGAAAAACAGAGTTTTTGCTCATGGAGTAACTGCATGGCTAACATGCCTTGATCTTATAACAGGAGATTTAATTTGGAAACGGGACTTAAAGAAAGAATTCAAAATTCCGGATTATTTTTTTGGTAAAGGTTCCAATCCAATTGTCGTTCATGATACATTACTATTAAACACAGGTGGGGAAAAAGGAGAATCAGTGGTTGGTTTTGATCTGGGAACAGGTGAGACCAAATGGATTACCCGAGACAAGTGGGGAGCAAGTTATTCCTCTCCCTTTAGAACTTTCATGCATGGCAGGGAAGTCTGCTTATTCCTAACAGGAGGCGAAAGTAGACCACCAACCGGGGGTTTGCTTGTGGTCGATCCAACAAACGGGAAAAAGCTTTCTCGATTCTCTTGGCGCTCATCCAACTATGAGTCGGCTAATGCATCCCCTCCAATCCCTATATCTAATAACCAAGTATTCATCAGTGAGTGCTATGAAAAAGGTGCCGCCCTGATTAGTTTCGATAGTGAATTCAAGACGAAGGTAATATGGGAGAACCCGGCATTAAATATACATTGGATGACTCCTGTTTTGGTCGGCAAGTATATTTATGGCGTATCAGGAAGGCACCAGAGAGGAGCAGAAGTTTTTTGTGTCGAAGCTCAAACTGGAAAAGTCAAGTGGAAGGAAAAAGTTTCATGGGTTCAAACGGTAATGGGCAAAACCTTAGACCTGGAATTATTCAGAGGATCACTATTAAAAACTAAAGATCACTTCATCGGTTTGTCTGAGTTGGGATCTCTAGTCGTTATGGACTTAAGTCCTGAAGGATGGAAAATTCATGGAACCAAACAACTTTTCTTCGCCCCCGGAACCTGGACGCTTCCAGCAATAAGTCATGGCTTACTCTTTATTATGCAAAATGAAACAGATAGAATGAGTGGAAAAAAACCACGAATTATTTGCTATGACCTTAGGCCCTAATGAAAGAGTCTAACCCGAATGATTTCTTGATTGAAGTTCAACCACTTGGTGGTTTCGATAAACCTCTAAGTTACTCAATAAGCAAAGATCTGAGACATGAAATTAAAGTGGGTTCATTGGTGAAAATCCCGCTTGGGGCAAGGAAACTATTGGGCATAGTTTGGTCTCTGAAAGGAAACAAGCCCAATGAGACCACCCAAATACGTAATATCATCTCTCTAATACACAAGGTTCCAGTACTTTCACCTGACCTTACAAATTTGGCTTCCTGGATAGCTAATTACTACGCGTGCTCAATTGAAAGTTGCCTTGAGGCAATGATCCCTAAGGCGGTTCGTGATGGCATGCAGCCAAAAAAACGAAGACTAGTTCGACTTGCTGATTCGAGCAAGGATTACTCGCAACTTACTAAAAGAGCACCTGCACAGTTTTCTGCCATAGAATTTCTTCGCAGTCAAAAGGAACCCGTTCCATCCTCTACAGTTCTATCAAAAATAAAGACCTCTCAAAATACGATTCGAAGTCTGGTAAAAAAAGGAATCATTCTGGAAAGCGAGGAAAATATCGATCGAGTTGTGTATGAAGATGAGTACTTGGACGCTAACGAACAAGTCGTCCATAATCTTCAACTTACTTCAGAGCAAAAAAAAGCAGTTTCTGAAATAAATGAGGATTTAGAATCTAGGCAATTTAAAACCAGATTACTTTGCGGGGTCACGGGATCAGGTAAAACAGAAGTGTATTTTGAGGCAATGCAAATGGCCTTAAATCAAGGAGGCACGATATTGTTTCTTGTGCCTGAAGTTGCATTGGCTCCCCAAACCGTGTCCCGCATAAGAAGTCGCTTCAAGAATGAGAAAATTGTGGTTTGGCACAGTCATCTTGCCTCAGGAGAAAGAGCCGATGCCTGGCGCAGCATAATTAACGAAGAATCTAAGATAGTTGTGGGTGCTCGTTCCGCAATTTTTGCTCCTCTGCCCAAGCTAAGACTTTTAATTGTAGATGAAGAACATGAGGCTGCTTATAAACAAGAAGATAATCCCCGTTATCACGCCCGAGACATTGCAGTGGTAAGAGCAAAACTAAATGATGCAACTTGCCTACTTGGATCAGCAACCCCAAGCCTTGAATCTGCACTTAATGTTCAAAAAGAAAAGTATCAGACCAGTAAGCTAAGTAAACGAGTGGATAATCGAGAACTCCCTCTCATTCATCTTGTCGACATGAGAAGAGAAGCGGATAAGACAAAAGTTCTTCCTATCTTATCACAACAATTAGTGGAAGCTCTTCGGGACCGCATATCAAATAAAGAACAAAGCATACTTTTCTTGAACAGAAGAGGTTTCAACACCACAATGTTGTGTCCTGAATGCGGACATGTGGAGAGTTGCAAAGATTGCAGTATAGCACTCACCTATCACAGAACAGACGGATACCTTAGGTGTCACCTCTGCGGATACAGGAAACCGGCTCCAAATCGTTGCAAAAAGTGTAATTCTTTTGATCTCAAGAAAAAGGGGCATGGAACACAGCGGATTGAGGACATAGTAATAGGATTATTGCCCAAGCATGCTAGTGTCAGAAGGGTGGACGCTGATATGATGAAAAAGAAAAACCTTTTCAGGGAAACTCTTTCCGATTTTAGAAAAGGAAAAATTGATGTGCTAGTGGGCACTCAAATGATTGCCAAAGGGCTTGATTTTCCCAAAGTTACTTTGGTAGGGGTGATTGATGCAGATTTACCATTGAGAATGGAAGATTTCAGGGCCTCTGAAAGAGCATTCCAAATGCTGGTACAGGTTTCTGGAAGAGCAGGTAGGGGTAACCGGGCAGGGGAGGTGTTTATCCAAACCTATGCGCCTCATTCTCCGAGCATACAATTTGCAAGAAAATCAGATTTAAAGGGATTTACTGAAGATGAGATGGATATGAGGAAGGAGTTTGGATATCCACCCTACCAGCACCTAATCCGTCACCTTTTTCGCAGTAGAAGCGAGTCAAAAGTAGAGTATTACGCGAATGAATGGGCTAAAATCCTCGAAAACAAAAATATTGCAGGCTTAAAGATTAAAGGACCTGCCCCCGCTCCACTTGAAAAGATCAAAGGTTATTATAGGTTTCATTTTTTTTACTTCACTGCATCCGTAAAAAAAACAATAAAAAATCTAGGATTAATTAGAAGTGAGTTTCCCTTGGACCCGGACGTTCATGACATCTTGGATGTGGATGCCCAGCAAATAGGATAGAAATTATAATAAGCGTGGATTAAAGAGGAGATTTCAGTTGAATCCGGGTTGCCACACCAAAAGGGTTATTTCTAACAAGCATGATTCCAGATCCAGCAGGGATCAGCACATCATTCTGAGGCGTATTTCCACCTCCAAGCTTTCTCCATCCGCCCAAGCTAAAAAGAATTTCCGGGGACTCGACATATCCAGCCCCTGGTTCAGTAATGGTTATAGAGACAACTTTTCCGTTTTCCACCCTTGCCTTGCCCCGGCCTCCTTGCCCACCACCTCCTACAAAAAGGATAGCAGCATCCTGCGAATAGCCAGAACCACCATCACCGGTAGCCCAATGTGCTGCTGCCTCTTGAATGTAGTCTGAATTAGCATATCTATCGACTAGTTGGAATCTATCTTGATCCAGCACCAAAATACTATGATATCCGTTAGCGGATGATTCAATAACCAGTCCACTTCCGTCAGCCACAACATTGTTATTTTCATCGACCTGATCTTTATCCGAATTTGTCTTCCTGCCTCTGGCTCCGCTAACCTTGACAACAAAACCATCAAGCAATCCATGTGATGTGGAGGTAATAACAATGGCACCTGTATCGTTGGTTATAGACTCGATACCTCCGGAGACCATAGAAATATCGAGTTGAGTCATAGAAGCCCCAACACCACTCCCTGCTCGTGCTGAAGCCCAAGCCTTAGAAGCAATACTTCTGTTGGTGCCGTCATGCCAATAAGTAGTCCAAACATTGTTGGTTAAAACTTTTACATTGTCTGCTACTTCTTGTTCAGCATCAGCAAACCAAGAAAAAGTGTTACTGGGGTCTGTAGTAATGAATTGGCTCGCGATTAGGTCAGAAAGCATCATGTCCACAGCGAAAGGATTGTTAACTATTGAGCTTTTACCTGATGCTGGAATTTCCAGCAGAGTACTTTGAGTCAGTGCGTTGCCAGAGAAAACTAAATTTAAGTCGACGATTGATCTTCTTGCCAAAACGATAGCCTCTCCTGGGTTAATAATTTGATTATCGGCATTTAAGGATGGATCGCTTAAATCAGCCCAAGAATTTCCATCATGAAAAAAAGCATCATAATCGTCCGTCCCCAACGAATCACGCTTCAAGTAAATTGTATCAGCTGAAAGAAAATTTCCACTATTCAGCTGAACATTATCATATCCAAACAAATCACCAAGGGTCCAACTAGCGAAGATTTCAATCATTGCATTTTCAAAAAAAACATCATTAAGATCTTCGCTATAGGAATTGCTCAGGGTAATCGTATCATTTGTATTTGCTTGAATTCTGTAAAACCGACCAGTTTTATTTGATTCTTCATCAATTAATCGAACAAAATGAACCCCTCCGTCTGAATTCACTGTTGGGGCACTAACATACCCCTTACCCTTACTGGTCAGATGAACTGAAGAAACGGTTCCGTTTGCATCAATAGAAGCTTTTGCTTCAGCGGGTTCATAATCTAATCCTCTCGATGAACCACTTTCCGGTAAACCTATAAATATGCTTGGTGCCTGCAAAAAACCAACACCTCCGTTCAAGACATCAATCCTGTCCAATGTACCGTTTGCGTCGCCCGAAAGATGTGCTTTCAATCGGGCCTTTTGTGCTACAAACTGATTTGTGTTAAAAGGAGCTTTGTCTGTATTAGCGGGATCAAGGACATCAGGAACCTTATGGAAAATCAAACGATTGCCTATAATTTGCTTAATTTGGCCTCTGAAGGCAACTCTTGACTGCAAACTCGGTGATAAAACAGTAAAACTTGGAGAGGCAGGGTT
>MDTB01179127.1_pt1 | contig 20128 bp, 16 predicted proteins | sample 811161 | NCBI WGS metagenome assembly MDTB01 (sample SAMN05326650, study PRJNA326480) | marine metagenome | isolation source: seawater | place: Mediterranean Sea | collected 2009 | reverse complement strand
TTATTTATTTTTATTCGTAGTTGTTGCATATTTTTACCAAACCGTAAGAGTTACTTTTTTGCAAAAAGAAGAAGGATATAAGGCAATGTTACTTCAAGCTGCAACAGTAAGCTTACTTTGTCTATTAATTATATTTAGATCACCGGATGGGGACTTTAAAAGTTTTATAACACTTGGAGCTATCTCATATTTTATTGTTTATTTAATGAGCTATATTTATATATTTCTTGCTAAAGAATATCAAAATACTTATCTGATTGAATTTAAATCATTCGCATTGGATAAATTATATCTACCTCATAAGAAATTTTACTATATTGCTCGTTTTTCGATTGTGACAACAATTTCAATGGTGCTATTTAATTCTTCAGAGTTATTTATGAGAATGATATCTATTAATTATGAACTGGATTTCTTGTATGCAAATATCGAGGCCTATACTAGGGTTTCGAGTTGGTGGTATGGAATGGGAATTGCAGTTATGTCTAATTTTTATTTTCCAAGGTTTTCTAGAGAAAATTCTGAAAATATTATTTTTAGTAACTTTAAAATAGTAAAAGATTTTTTTATGCCATTGCTATTACTTACAATTCTCGGAATAGCTTTCAGTATAATTATTTTCTTATATGCCTATAATAATGTCTTTACTTTAAAAGTGCATATATTGGTAATTTTTAGTTTAGGCATTTTTGTTAAGTTATTCGGCATTACATTTTCTATGTTAAGCCTTACAGAGAATAGACTCAAAACAGCATTAATTGGTGAATTAGCGCTTTATTTAATCCCGCCTACAATTCTGGCAATTATTTTATTGAATGATTATCAATTATCAATTTTTAAGTTTGCCTACATATATCTATTTTCTAATATAATCTTCTTCTTATTTTTATATTTTTCAAGGCTTTATCAAGTCAAACCAAGCCATGTACAGTCTTTGGAAAATATTTAGACCTATTGCTAGGCTACCTTATGCCTTAATTATTGCCTTTAAAAGGCACATAAGGATAAATAAGATAGATTATGATGGTAAATACAAAGAAGAAATCAAAAATTTATCCAAAAAAGGTTATACAACATTTCAGCATCTTGTCAGTTCATTTGATCTTGAGGAGTTAATTAAAATTGATACAAAATTATCGTCATCTATATCTAAATCAGGACATCCAGGCTACGTAAGACTACATAATATTCATACCGATAATCCTTTGCCAAATAGCCTATTGAATTTATGTCAAAAATTTGCAAATGAATACTTTAAAAATTGCAGTCCATTATTTGAATCTACCCAATATCAAATTTCTTGGCATGATTCTAGTAACAGCTTGCCTGGATTGGGATATCATGTTGATGATTTTGGAAAAATCTTAAAATTCTTTATTTTTTTTACCAAGGTAAGTAATAGAAATGGTCCTTTTAGAATCATAAAAGCCTCTAGGTCTTATATGAGCCTTATTAAGGGTATAAGGTGGATTTGGTTAACTAATCTCAAAGATACATACTTTGAAATTGATAAGATCCCAAAAAAATTACTTAAACAAGAGGAAACAATTTTATGCAACCCAATGAGCATATATGCAGTTGATACATCAAGTTTGCATACTGCATCTCCAGTTATAGATGGAAATAGAAGAGTTATGGTATTAACTTTCAGAGATGTACAGTACGAAATATAAATAAGGATATATGAATTATTTAATTAAATTAATCCCATTCTTAAGATGGAAAACTATATCAATAAGAAGCATTTTTATTAAAAATTATAAAATATCATCATCTTTATCAAGCATGAAGATATCGATTTCCAATGCACATGAGCTTAATAGAGGAATTACTTTTTTTACAAAAGAGCCTGACACAATTGAGTGGATTGAAAGTTACAAAAATACAGGTGCCAGTTTAATTGATGTTGGAGCTAATATTGGCATATATTCATTATATTATGCATCGCTGTCAAAAGACTCAAAGATTTATTGCCTTGAGCCAGACGCAAGTTCGTATGTATCTCTTATTAAAAATATTTCTATAAATAATTTTAAAAATATTAATGCAAGACTTATTGCAGCAAGTAACGAAAATGTATGGTTAGACCTAGATTTATCAATGTATGAGGCTGGTGCAGGAGCGGGTAGTATTGACGGTTTGTATGATTTCAGCAAACTAGATTCTAGTCATGGAGTCACTCAGCCAGTGTTTTCTCAAACACTAGATAGCATGATAAAAAACATCGATATGACCAATGGAGTAATATTAAAAATTGATGTTGACGGACATGAATTTTCAATTTTAGAAGGCTCAAAAGAACTTCTTAAGAATAAACTTCTTCGCTCAGTAATTGTTGAATTAAACACAAAGTCTGATGCTGAGGTTGGCAATGTTATATCTTTATTTGAAGAATGTGGAATGAGTTTGGTTGGTAGGGGTTGTTGGGAGCAAAAATGGGAAGAATTTAGCATAGCAAATTATCTTTTTGCGAGGAGCGATGATTTAGTAAGACTCAAAAATCTTACAAATTTTGGATGAATAAAAAAAAGTCCAATTGTATAAACTTTAGTAAAATTTATTTTTGTTTTCCTTATAAAAGTGTTGGAGGTGTTTCCGTCCTATTTTTAAGGCTAGCCTATTCTTTATTTGAAAAATATAATTTTAAATGCACTCTTATTGATTACAGAGATGGCTATATGTCTAAGAATGCTAATCTGGATAAAGTTGATATAGATTTTTATGATGATTCAAAAAAAACTATAATTGATAAAGATTCAATTATTATTTTTCAGTCAATGACCCCATGGAGTATTTTTCCAAATTTAGTTATCGATAAATCAACCAAAGTATTTTTTTGGACATGCCACCCTTTTAATTTTATTCCAAGTCATTATGGAACAAAATTTATTATGAATTTTTTACTAAATTCATACAAAAAAAAATCTCAAAGATTTGTTAAATATCTCGATAACTCAAAAGGACTAGTTTTTATGGATAACGAATGTCTTCATACCACAGAGGCCATGCTTAAAATGAAGATTAATGATCCTCAATATTTATCTATTCCATCAAGTCACACTAATTTAGTAAAAAATATGCAACATTCCAATGAAAATAATAAAGATTTACACTTAACATGGATTGGAAGAATTGTAGACTTTAAATATAATATTTTAATTAAATTAATAGAAGATTTAGATGATGTATGTAAAAAAAATCACCTAAAAATTAAACTTACTATTATTGGAGAGGGAGAGCTTCTAAAAAAATTGTTATATGAAATTCATAAAATCTCATCATATAAAATAGAGCATATAAATTACCTTAGAGAAGAGTCAATTAGCAAGATGCTAATAAATGAGACAGATATACTTTTTGCCATGGGCACATCAGCTTTAGACGGAGCAAAATTTGGAACCCCAACAGTTTTAATGGACATAGCGTATAAAAAGGTAGGTAAAAATTATACATATAAATGGCTTTTTGAGAGGGATGGAAGAACTTTAGGAGAAAACATAGAAAAAATTGAATATATTTCACATGGAGCAGATTCACTAGAATACTTAATTAAAAATTTTATTTCAGATAAAACGTTCTACCACACCATGACACTCAAATATTTTAAAAAAAATCACGATATAAATACAATTTCTGATGACTTAGTTAAGGTAATTAACAAAGCAAACTCTTCATGGGGCGATATTCTTGATCAGGGTTATCTAAAAAGAGGTTTAATATACCCAATGATAAAAAATTATAGGAGTATTTTTAAGATATGAAAGTTTTAATTCTGGCAGGCGGTCTTGGAACAAGGTTGAGTGAAGAAACTGATACGATACCTAAGCCAATGGTTGAGATTGATGGAAAACCAATTCTTTGGCACATTATGAAAATTTATTCCAGCCACGGGTTTAACGATTTTGTAATCCTTCTAGGCCATAAGGGTTATATAATTAAAGAGTTTTTTGCAAATTATTTTCTTCATAGAAGTGATGTCACAATCGATCTAAAAAAAAATGATATAGAATTTATAAATAACTCAATTGAACCTTGGAAAATTAAATTAATTGATACCGGTGTTGATACCATGACAGGAGGTAGAATTAAACGCGTGGCAGACATTATAAAAAAAGACTCATTTTTACTTACTTATGGTGATGGTTTGTCGGATGTAAATGTTAAAAAGCTAGTTGAGTATCACTCAAACCATAATGGTTGCATAACTATGACTGCTGTTCAGCCAGACGGAAGGTTTGGAACATTTGAAGAAAAGGAAGATGGTCTAGTTAGTAATTTTTTAGAAAAACCTAAAGGAGATGGTTCGTGGATAAATGGTGGCTTTTTCGTTTGCGATCCAAAGGTTCTTGATTACATAGAAAATGAAGATTCATCTATTTTTGAAGATCATCCTCTTCAAAATTTAGCTAAAGACAAACAGTTATATAGGTATAGACATAGTGGCTTCTGGAAGTGTATGGACACTCTTAAAGACAAGAATGACTTGAATGAAATGTGTCAAACAGGAACGGCAGCCTGGATCCGTTGGTAGAAACTGAAGAAAAGAATGTAACTATGTTTAGTGATGTTTATCGTGGAAAGAAGGTCCTAATAACAGGTCATACGGGTTTCAAGGGTAGCTGGCTAACTTGCTGGCTGGTAAAGCTCGGTGCAAAAATTGTTGGGGTTTCTAAAGATGTTCCGACTGAGCCGGCGATGTTTGAAGATCTCCAACTTGAGACGATGGTTAAACACCACATATGTGATATTCGAGACTTAGAGGGGCTATATAAAATCGTTAAAACTGAACGACCTGATTTTATTTTCCATCTAGCAGCTCAGGCTATAGTCTCAACGTCTTACGGCGATCCTACTGGAACTATTACCACTAATGCAATTGGCACCATGAATATGATGGAGATTTTGAGAAGAGTATCTTGGCCTTGCAGTGCGGTACTTATTACTAGCGATAAAAGTTATGATAATGTGGAATGGGTCTGGGGTTATAAAGAGACTGATGCAGTTGGTGGTAAGGATGTCTACAGCGGGTCCAAGGGCGCGGCGGAGCTTATCATTAAATCGTACTATCACTCGTTTTTCCAAAATAAAAACCATCCGGTTAATTTAGCTGTCGGTCGTGCGGGGAATGTTATAGGCGGTGGCGACTGGGCAAGAGATCGCATTATCGTAGATACGGTTAAAGCTTGGTCAAATAAGCAGAGTGTTAAGATTCGTTGTCCTAATGCAACACGCCCATGGCAGCATGTCTTAGAGCCACTTTCAGGTTATCTTGCGCTTGGTGAGGAGCTTCTGATGACGGCGCTAGCCGATGGAGAAGCCTTTAATTTTGGTCCAAGAGCGGAGCAAAATAGAACCGTAACTGATCTTCTCTCTGCTATGGCTAATAGGTGGACAGCCCAGATACCTCCTACTCCATTCAAGGTAACCGATAACATATCATTCAATGAAGCTGGATTGTTGAAGCTAAACTGTGACAAAGCCTTATTTCAATTGAAGTGGGATGCTACCTTGAATTACGAACAGACTGTGAAGATGACTGCGGAGTGGTACTCTGCTTACTTTACAGACGACACTTGCTTGTTTGATTTAACGATTAAGCAAATAGATGAATACGAGTCTATAGCTCTTGAACGGGAATCTTCATGGGCGATATAGCCAGGTCAAAGCCATATCTGACTCAGTTACAAATAATTGAGCAATCAAAAGGCTGTGTCATGCATGGAATGAAAGGCTCTGATGCTTGCTATAATGGATTTGGCGAAGCTTATTTTTCAACGGTTAATAGTGGCTTGATTAAAGGCTGGAAGTTACATCAAAAGATGACTTTAAATTTAGTTGTTCCTAACGGAAAGATAAGGTTTGTGGTACATGATGCCAATCCAAACTCTATGGGTGGGAAAGTTTCCCCGCTAATAGATGTTGTTTTGGGCCCCCATAATTATTTCCGATTGACGGTACCACCTAGTTTTTGGGTCGCTTTTCAGGGGGTCTCGATGGGATCTAGTATGTTGTTAAATATCGCGGATATTGAACATGATGCCGATGAAGCAATTAATAAACCTGCTGATTTCTTTCTTGCTGAGGGGTTTAACTTAAATGTCTAAAATAAGACTATCTAAATCAAATATTGGTATTGAAGAAAAGGAAGCTGTTTCAAGGGTTCTTGACAGTGAGTTTTTGGGAATGGGATCTGAAACCAAAAGCTTTGAGGATGAACTAGGAATATATATCGGTGGGCACCGAGAGGTAATTTCTGTTAATTCTGGCACATCAGCGTTGAATCTAGCGCTGTCATGTTTAGATATTGGAACTGGGGATGAGGTCATTGTGCCAAGTCTTACCTATGTTGCGTCTTATCAATCAATTGCAACATGTGGTGCTATACCTGTGTCCTGTGATGTTGACCTGAATACCGGATTTATATGCTCAAAAGCCGCAGAAAAATTAGTAACACAAAAGACAAAAGCTATAATGCCAGTTCACTATGCAAGCCAATCTCTTGGAATTGACTCTATATATAATCTCGCACAACGCTATGGTTTAAGAGTGATTGAGGACGCGGCTCATGCCTTCGGTTGTGTTTATGAGGAAAAAAAAATTGGCAGTTTTGGTGATGTTGTTTGCTTCAGTTTCGATGGTATAAAAAATATCACTTGTGGTGAAGGTGGTGCAATTGTGACTGGTGATACTTTTTTGGCAGGAAGACTTCGTGACGCAAGGCTTCTTGGAGTAGAGAAGGATTCAGAGGCTAGGTTTAAAGGCCAGAGGAGCTGGACTTTCGATGTTAAAAATTTGGGTTATCGTTATCATTTAAGTAATATTATGGCTGCTGTAGGAAGAGAGCAACTTAAAAAAATTGATGGTTTTAGCCAAAAGCGTCGAGCTTGCGCCTTAACATATTTGAGGTGTTTGGCGGATATTCCAGAAGTAACTCTATTCCATCATACTTATGATTCGGTTATCCCGCATATATTCCCCATTAGAGTAGATAAGGCTATTAGAGCAGAGCTAAGAGAGTTTCTGTCGTCAAGTGACATTGAAACGGGCTTACATTATTACCCTAATCATAAATTGACTTTGTTTAATACCTCAACAGATAGCTGTCCGAATGTTGAAATTATCGTAGATGAGATAATTACACTTCCTCTGCATGTGGACCTCACTACTACTGACATAGAACGAGTGGTCGGTGCCATTAAATGTTTTTTTGGTCAAGCATCTAAAAATGTTACCAAAAGTTAGTATAATTATTAATTGTCATAATGGTGCACAATTTTTAAATGAGTGCATCGACTCTATTTTCAACCAAACTTCATCGGATTGGGAGATCATATTCTGGGATAATGTTTCCACTGACAATAGTCTTGATATTGCTAAATCATATGGATCCAAGATTAGGTTTTTTGCAAGTGAAACACTGCTTTCTCTGGGACAAGCCAGGCGTCTTGCGATGCAAGAAGCGAGAGGTGAGTTTATAGCGTTTATCGATACAGATGATATATGGTTAGAGGATCATCTTGCTATACAGGTATCGTTTATGGAAAGTAAGTCTTACTTGGCAAGTTACGCTGGTATTCAAGAAATAGATAGTGAAGGTGTTGTCATTAGGAACGTGATTCCAGAATTCTCAAGTGGCCCGCAATTGAGAAATATTCTAAGGCAGTTTGAGATAAATGTGCCAACAATGATGCTTCATAGATCTCTAATCGTCGACTATGGTTTTTTATTCAATCCCTCCATCTTGATTGTTGAGGAATTTGAGTTATTTGTCAGAATTGCAGTTGATCACAATATCGGAGTTATTCATGAGGTTTTAGCCCAGTATCGAGTGCATCATGGAGGGCTGACTCAAAGCACTCCTCTCATAGCGGCAAAAGAGCGAAATAGCATTTTAAAGCAGTTGATCAATGACAGGCCTCAGGTGTATGAAAAATATAAGGACGACTTTTCGGCAGCATTTGCAAGATCTGCATACTACAAAGCCAGGGCATATGCAGAACGAGGTGACATGTTTAAGGCAAGAGATGTTTTTAGAAATTATAAATACGATAATCTGGTCTACTTTCTTATTTACTTAACTTTTTGGTTTCCAAAAAAAATATGGAAAAATCTAAATTTAGATGACTTGAAGCGGATTCCAATAATTTCTGGAATTATAAAAAATTAATTAAAATATGAAACAAGGGTCAAGTTTTCTAGCGATTCCAAGTGTTGTCTATCTATTAGTATGGGCTCCTTTAATATTAATAAGCAAGTTAGATGTGTTCTTTTTTAGCGTCAAAGGAGCTCCTTTAATTGAAGCATTCGTCACCTACTTAATTTTTAATTTTTTCCTGGTATATGGTGTTTCTAAACTTATTTTGAAAAGGCGTCAAAAAAAATTCGGTATACACAAACTCGAAATTTATGCTTTGAGACAATTCACTATCAATCTTTTTAAGTTTTGGGTTGTAGGTTTCTGTATTAATGTGGCTTTTTCTGGCGGGTTACCCACATTTTGGGTTCTGATGGGGGACGCAAGGGCATACTCGGATTTTGGGATCCCTACTTTTTCTGGTTTTTTTAACATGATTCGTATGTTTATTGTTATTGCCTTAGTCATATGCGCAATACACAAAGTACCGACTCCAAAATATATTACTTATTTTCTTATTTTCAGCTTTTGCGCTGAACTAAATCGGGCTTCGATTTTCTTTGCAGTTACGGGTTCTGTGAGTGCTTTTTTACTTTTCAATAAGCTGAGATTTAGAAATTTTTGGAAGATGAGTATGGTTGTTGTGCTCTTTGTTGCAAGCTTTTCGTTTATTGCTGAATTTCGTGAGCAGGTTAGAGGAGATTATGCTGACCCTAGAGATTATTTTACTTATGATGTAGGGGAATTAGGCGCGGTATTATATATTGGGCTATATTTTCTCACTCCCTTAAATAATCTGTATTATCAATATGATATCGGCATAGAGCCGACATACACTCCTTATTATACTTTAAGTTCTATTTTGCCAACTGTAATTCGTGAACAGGTCTTTACAGATAAAGTGCGTCCAACTGAGTTAGCAAGTGATGCTTTTAATACTAGTCCTTATGTGGCAAATATAATCTCAGACTATGGCTTTGTAGGCGGCTTATATGTGATTACTATTATTCAATTCCTAATTTGTTATGTCTTTATTCGAGCATCTCGGAGTTCCTTAGAACATTCTCTCATGTACTGTGTTTTATGGGGCGCTACTCTCATTAGTGTGTTTACTAATTTATATTTTTCTCTTATTGTTTTAGCTTTTCCCCTGTTAATTGCAATTTTTAGTCGCTACAAGAAACGCTTCATCATCGATTATGGTCGGAGACATTTTTAAGTCGGTAAAATGACTTAAATTTTATAAAGTTTAAGGTTTTAATATGCTAAAAACTCTACAGATACAGTTTAGACTGCTAAATAACAGTAATGAAGTTTAGTTACTGATATAAAAGTCGCCCCAAAATGAGAATTAATTAAGAGAAATTTTATGGATAAATATCATCGAGGTTATAAATCACTAGTAGTTATATTTGCCTCTTTTTTTATTTCAATTGCGTTGCTTTATGTCTATGTAAATTCTTTAGAAAATCTCAGTCCATTGGATGAAGCCGCTCTTTCTGAGGGAACCACTGGAGTTCGTGGCATAGTAAATGGAAAGCAAGTGCATTGCGCTAACAGTAATGATGCTGCTAAGTGTCTAGAAAATATCAATAAAGAAAAAATAATACTGTGGCTTGGTAATTCACAATTACATTCGATAAATCAAATTATGGCTAATGATCAGCCAGCTCCCGCACTACTTCATGACATGATGCTAAATTCAAATTACTACGTTTTGACTTTTTCCCAGGCCAATGCAAATCTTCAGGAACATTTGATACTACTGACTTATATGGTTGAACGATTCAATATAAACACGTTGTTATTGCCAGTTGTTTTTGATGACTTAAGAGAAACAGGAGTTCGAACTTCAATAATGAATTTTTTTAATGACTTCAGGGTGCCACCAACTTCGTCAGATTTTGTGAAGTCTTTAATAAGCCAAGGAGCTAAATCTGCACAATTTGATGAATTTACTGACGATGGTTCGGGTTCAAATTCTGGAGCTCTGGATTTAGGAGGATTAGACGGGACACCCCAGATGATAACAGAAGAATACCTGAGTAATGAGCTATCCAAACTCTCAAAGATATGGAAAATGCAAGGACTAATGAGGGGTAACCTGCTTATAGGCCTGTATAAGTTCCGGAATTATGTCTTCGGAATATCCGCGAGCACCAAGCGCAAGATTATTCCATCAAGATATGCAAAAAATATGGAAGCTCTCTCTGAAATACTACTTTTAGCGAATAGCAATAATCTAGATACGCTTGTTTATATTCCTCCACTTCGAGATGACTACGAAAGACCTTACGATGATTCAGAGTATGAACTATTTAAAACCGAAGTTGAAAGGATAACGAAAGTAAACAATATTAGATTCAGTGACATTGAAGGTCTCGTGCCTAACGAGATATGGGGGATGAAAAATTCAACAACCATAAACCCGAGTAATGCAGAGGAATTAGATTTTATGCATTTCCAGGGGGGCGGACATGAGCTGTTGGCAAATAAGATTTATTCTTTGATACATGAATATGAGAAAGATGGAAATACCTTATGATTTTTAATTCATTAACGTATATTTTATTTTTAGTATTCATATCAGTTTTTTACTGGCAAATACGCGGCAACTTTAAGCTGTTTCTTATTTTTTCTTCAAGCATTGCCTTTTACGGATTCTGGAGAATTGAGTTTGTTGGGCTCCTTCTTTTTTCCGTATGTTTAGATTATTTTATAGCTCAAAGGATGGTTCTGGTTACTTATAAAATGAGAAAGATTCTCTTATATGTGAGCTTATGCTCTAATGTTGGGCTGCTTGTATTCTTTAAATATCTTTATTTTATACATGACAATATATCCTTTGCGTTGAATATATTTGGACTTCAGATCCCTCCCATTTCATTAAATATTATTTTACCTCTGGGTATCAGTTTCTATACATTTCAGACTATAAGTTATACTGTAGATGTATTTCGTGGCCATCTTCAGCCTGAAAAGAATTTTTTAGCTTTTGCAAGTTTCGTTACGTTTTTCCCTCAATTAATAGCTGGCCCGGTTCTTCGGGCCGGTGAAGTCATCCCTCAACTTAAAGAAGAACACATTTTTAAGTTTGAAGACGTTGCATATGGTATTCGTAGAATTTTATATGGTCTTTTTCTGAAGGTTGTTATAGCGGATAATATTGGGGTATTAGTAGACGGAGGATTTTTAGTACCAGTAGAGTATCTCGGTGCTGTTGATGTCTGGACTTTGGCATTTTTATTTGGTTTTCAAATTTATTTTGATTTTAGCGCATATTCTCATATTGCAATCGGCTCTGCACGAGTTCTTGGAATCAGGTTCCCAGAAAACTTTAATTACCCCTATGCGGCACTAAGTCCAAAAGATTTTTGGAAGCGTTGGCATATTTCGCTTTCTAGCTGGATTAGAGATTACCTCTATCTCCCGCTCACCGGTTCAAGGGTAGTCTCAAAATCTTCGGGTGGGCTCGCAAAGGTTCTAGACAATAAAGGGAAGAGTGCAGACAAAGCTCTTTTCATAAGTTGGAGCATAATGGGTCTTTGGCATGGAGCTAGTTGGACATTTCTTATTTGGGGACTCTATCACGCTATCGTTATTTATGTTTACAGAATTTTATCGAAGACTAGGCTGGGAAAGTTGCCTGATACATTTTCGATGCTTATTACTCTTGCGGTTATGATGTTTTCTTGGATACCGTTTCGCGCTCTAACCTTAGATGATACTTTTGCATTATGGAGCACCGCCATTAATCCAATGAAATTTTTTGTGCCCTTTGGATTGAGAGAGAACTCTTATATTGTTGCTTTTTCACTTTTAATTGGATTTTTCGTAAGTTACTATGTTAGAGCAAAACTTTTTAATTTTGGAGCTACTAACAAATCTTTTTTTGTGAATTTGCAGGAGACTTTAATTTATGCGGTTCTGTTTGCACTTGTGATAATCTTTTTGAGGCCCACTGATCAGTTCATTTATTTCCAGTTTTGAGAGAGATTGAGAAATAATTTTTGAGGAGTTTCTTTTGTCTATAATTATAGGAATAAATTCGTATCATGGTGACGCAGCTGCTTGTATTATAAAAAATGGCATTCTGGTTGCTGCTGCTGAGGAAGAGCGTTTCCTACGAATAAAACACTGGGCAGGGTTTCCCTCTAGATCAATAGCCTATTGCTTAGAGGAGGCAGGCTGTTCTTTGTCAGATGTAGACATAATAGCAATTAATACTGATCCCAAAGCTAATTTATTTAAAAAGGTTCGTCACGTTTTTAAACATCGCTCTGCGATATCTCTTATCCGCGATAGGCTAAGCAATGCGTCGGCAAGGAAGTCTGTCATGGAAAACCTCAAAGAGGCATTTCCAGGGCAGGTGATTAAGGCAAGATTAAAATATGTTGAACATCATTTAGCGCATTTATCATCAGCATTCCATGTATCCCCTTATAAAAAAGCCTCGATACTTTCGGTTGACGGTTTTGGAGATTTTGCTTCAGGATCTTGGGGTAAAGGCGATGGGTCTTCAATTGCTGTAGAAGGCCAAGTCAACTATCCGCATAGTTTGGGGGCTTTTTACCAGGCCATAACCCAGTTCATAGGCTTTCCAAATTATGGTGACGAATACAAGGTGATGGGGTTAGCTCCATATGGCTCTCCCGCTTATCTTTCGGAAATGAAACAGATTGTTAATTTGAAGGATGATGGAACGTACAAGTTAAATTTGAACTATTTTTGTTTTCATAAGGAGAAAGTAGCTTATGAATGGAATGATGGTAGTCCTTCTGTGGGCCAACTTTACAGTAGCAATTTAATTAAACTTTTAGGCCCCGCCAGAAAAAAAGATGAAGAGTTAACTCAGCGGCACAAAGATTTAGCTGCTTCGGCCCAGGCTATGTTTGAAGAGTCTCTATTTCACATGTTGAATAACTTGCATGGTATGCACGGCTTGGATAGTCTGTGTCTCGCTGGTGGATGTGGTAATAATTCGGTTGCTAATGGAAAAATTCAGCGAATGACCAATTTTAAAAACGTATATGTTGCTGCCTCTGCCGGTGATGCAGGCGGGGCAATAGGTGCAGCCTACAGCGTTTATTTTAAAAGAAATCGGCGTGACCTTGAAACATCCCTAATGGACCATGCGTACTTGGGCCCACGAGCTTCGAACGACCAGATTAAGACTCTTCTACAAAATGAATCTAAAAAGCTGCCTGAGAGTGAATTTGAACTAACAAAAATCGACTCTCAGAACCGATTGGTTGAATTAACTGCCAAGGCAATTTCGGAAGGGTTAGTTATCGGCTGGTTTCAGGGTCGAATGGAATGGGGTCCCAGAGCTCTCGGTAATAGATCAATCCTTGGAGATCCTCGGCGGGCAGATATGAAAGAAATTCTTAATCAAAAGATTAAAAGGAGAGAGTCATTTCGGCCTTTTGCGCCCTCGGTGCTTCGAGAGTCTGTTGAAGAGTGGTTTGAAGAAGATGATGACGTACCCTTTATGATGAAGGTATTTGAGATCAAAGAACACAAGCGCTCTCAGATTCCAGCTGTAACTCATGTGGATGGGTCTGGAAGGCTTCAAACGGTTTCTGAGAAAACTAATCCTCGATATCATGCGTTAATTAAGCAGTTCTGCTCGATTACAGGGATTCCGATACTTTTAAATACATCATTTAATGAGAATGAACCAGTAGTTTGCTTGCCCGATGAAGCGCTTGACTGTTTTTTGAGAACTAAAATGGATGTAGTCGTTTTGAACGATTACTTTATACGTCGTAAATAATCTTAAAAGCAGTGGGGAATTTTTAAAACTGCATTAATCATCGGGATAACTGACAAGATGGTTCTTATCTAGCTGAATTGATACTCGAAAAAAAAAACTCAGCCCATGATATTGAGTGTTGTTTATCGTCTTTGAACAAAGACCGTTTTTATTACATACAGTAAGGTCTTAATAGGATTATTTTATGAAAAATCAGGTAAAAAAAATGATAGTGTTAGAGTTATAACACAAATATTCTTTTGAACAGCTTTTATAACACGGTTTATAATTGTGGACTTATTTAGCCAGGTTAATATGTCATTTACTATAAATACATATTGCTTATATTTAAAGGCACTGAGTTATTGCTGTTTATATGTCAAAAGTATTATGAAAAGGAGAAAAATGTGAAAAAGATTCTTGTATGTGGCGCAGGCGGATTTATTGGCGGTGCTATGGTGAAGCGCCTTAAGCAAGAGGGCTGTTGGGTAAGGGGTGTAGATATAAAGGCACACGAATTTTCTAATATGGATGAATTAGCCGATGAATTCTTGCTTGGTGATCTTAGGGATCCAAAAATCGCTGATGCTGCTGCTAGTGGAGGAATCGATGAAATATATCAATTTGCTGCAGATATGGGGGGAGCAGGATATATTTTTACGGGAGAAAATGATGCAAACGTGATGCACAATTCTGCCATCATAAATCTTAATTTGGCTGAGATGGCAGTCAAGCATACTATTGAGCGTATTTTTTATTCTTCTTCAGCATGTATGTATCCAGAATATAATCAACGAGACCCTTCCAGTCCAAATTGCACGGAAGATTCCGCATATCCAGCGGCACCAGATTCAGAATATGGTTGGGAAAAGTTATTTAGCGAAAGGCTTTGGATGGCTTTTGCCAGAAATTACTCTCTTAGAGTCAGAATTGGACGCTATCATAATATATTTGGGCCAGAGGGAACCTGGGAAGGAGGAAAAGAGAAGGCTCCAGCAGCAATGTGTCGAAAAGCTGCGGTTGCAGAGAACGGGAGCACAGTAGAGGTTTGGGGAGATGGTTTGCAAACTCGCTCATTCCTATATATTGATGAATGTATTGAGGCCACTCGAAAAATAATGGAGTCAGACTGCGATGAACCTTTAAATATTGGATCTGAGGAAATGGTGACCATTAATCAGCTTGCCGAATTGGCAATCAAAATATCAGGAAAAAATTTATTAGTAAAAAATATTGACGGTCAAGAGTTCTTCGAAAAATATGGTTTTAAATGTCCAGTAGGTGTTAGAGGGAGAAATTCAGACAATAGCCTTTTCCAACAAAAAATTGGTTGGTCTGTTGGCGATTCGCTAGAATCTGGAATGGGCATCACATTTCCTTGGATCAATCTACAAGTGCAAGCTAACAAAAAATAATCTGCTTCGTGATTTAGGTGTATTTTAGATACTCGCTTATTACCAAAGTCACGAGAGTATGGTAAAAATATCTTTTGATATCCAATGAAAAATTGCGTTTAAAGTTTGTATTTCGATTGTAGTCAAATTTTTTATATATGAGGTTGTTAATGGTCGACTCTGATTTAAGTAAGCAGAAAATATTATTTTTATCCCATGTTTTTTATCCTGATCAGTCATCTACTAGTCAGTTATTCACGCCTTTGATGGAAAAATTAGTTGATAAGGGTTTTGATGTGACTGTGCTTGCAGGTCGAACTGTTACAAGAAATAGTGATGACAAAAAAATAGTTAAGATAGTTGAATGTGGCTTCAGAGTTGATCATAAGAGAAGTTTGTTGCTCCGTTTTTTTGCATATACTTCTTACTTGGTTCATTGTTTTTGGCTGCTCTTAAAAACTGATAGACAAACTACTGTTATGGCAGTAACTAATCCCCCTATGAATGCGCAGTTGCTTTACTTCGCGAGTCTTCTAAAAAAGTTTAAATATGAATACGTTTTCCTAGATATTTATCCCGAAGGTCTAGAGGCATTAGGCAAACTTCATAATAAGTATATTTTTAGTGCATGGCGGTATTTAAATCGGCTTGCATATAAAAGAGCTCAAAATCTATATTGTTTGGGAAGAGATATGATGGATTTGATAAATAAAAAATATGATATATCTTTGCATGAGTTGATCTATTTGCCACACTGGTCTGCAAATGAAACCCCTAAACCGATTGAATTTTTGGATTCACGCAGTGCAAAAGAATTAGATTTGTTAGATAAATTTGTTGTTCAGTATTCTGGCAATATGGGGATTTGGCACGATATGGAAACCTTCGTGAGGGCAGCTAGCTTGCTAGAGGATGACGATAGTATTAGCTTTTTATTTGTTGGCGATGGAGTCAAAAAAAAGAGTGCACAAGCTCTTGCTGAAGAACTAAATTTACGAAATATTATTTGGAAAGATTTTGTCCCTTTCAGTCAACTATCTGATAGTTTAGCTTGCTGCCATGTATCTTTAATAAGCTTGAAAGATGGACTGGAGGGTATAGCAGTGCCATGTAAGTTTTATGGGATTCTTGAAAGTAAAAGATGCGTTTTAGCCCTTGTCCCGGCTAAAAGTGAAATAGCGTTAGCTATTGATGATGATGATTTAGGCTTTCATATTAAACCCGGGAATCATCATGAGTTAGTAGAAAAAATACGTTTATTAGCTGCAAAAAGTGATTTGGTTAATTCCAAGTCAGAAAATGCACGACATGCATATAAAAATAAATATAGTTTGGATTCAGCAGTAATAACTTTAACTAATGCATTAAATGGTGATTAAGATACACAGCCGATGAAACTACTCTACTGACAAGCAGAATTTGATAGGGGCGCAAGTATTAATTTTAAGCATTAGTGATTTATAATGGGAAATCCAAAAGCTATCTTACAGACTCTATTAGCTATATGGCATAAAATTTAAATCTATGCGTATAAGCGAAGGCTATTATGTGTGATAGATTTCTAGCGAGTCACTTGATGAAGCCCAAAATTTACGTACAATTAAATTTCATTTTAAAGGTATTTTGCTGATGATTTTCGTTACTGGCTCAAGCGGTTTTGTTGCATCAGCTGTGGTTCCATGGCTTAGAAAGACGGATAAAGTGATAGGTATTGATCTAAAGCCAAGTGATTTAACAGACTGGGTTATGGACATATCTAGTACAGATTTTTCTGTTGAATTAGCTAAGTTTTCTGATAAAGAGATATCAATTGTAAATCTGGCAGCTGCAAGGTTTGATTTTGGAGCTGAGGCTGATGATTATAATAGACTGAATGTAGTAGCTCATTCTGAATTTCTTGAGTCTTTAGAAAGTATCAGTATCAGTAAGTTTATACACATAAGTTCAGTTGCTTCAATTGATGGAAGTAGAATTTCATATTCGACGGAATTAGATTGTGATGACGCATATAGATCAACTAAATTTAGGCAAGAAAAATTAATTCGTGACTGGTGTGCAAAAAAAGATATTGAATTAGTAGTATTATATCCATCAGCAATTTTTTCCGATAACTCCAGATCTGATACTAATATTGGAAAGTTACAATCAATCTCGAAGTTTATTCCTTTTATTCCAAAAATTGATGTTGCTAAAAGTCTTACCTATTTACCAAATCTTTCACGATTTATTGCTGATTCGATAGTCAATGAAATTCCTGCTGGAAACTATCTAACAATTGAGAAACCCACACTGACGGTTTCTCGCATGATTCAAATTATTTCAGGGCGTTCTATCAAATTAGTTCACATTCCATTTTTACAAATTATTTTGAAAATTTTAGCAAACTCCCTTTATGTATTGGGGTTTTTTGGAAGAATTGACTTAAAACTTACTCCAAATAGAGTTGTTAAATTATTTAGGGATACTTCTTATAGTAACGTAAATTGTAAAGATATAGATACTGAAAAATATGTATCGAGAAATTGTAAACAGTTGTCAGAAATCTTAGCAAATTTTAATAATGAGAAAATAAATGGTTAAAAAAATTATTTTCGTAGAGCTTAATGAAATTAACTTTGATGCAGTAACTTTCTACATAAAAAGAGGTGAGTTATTGCCTGGTTTCAACACGCTCATCGAACAAGGTATTGTTGTCACTGAAGCTGAAGCGGAATATGAAAACCTTGAACCTTGGATTCAATGGCCATCTGTCCATACCGGCAAAACTTATAATGAACATAAGGTATTCAGACTGGGCGATTTCGTTAATTCGACTGATGAGCAGTTTTTCGAAAAGGTTGAAAAAGCAGGTTTTTCTGTTGGCGCTGTTAGCCCAATGAATGCCTCTAATAAACTTAAAAATCCTTCATATTTTATACCTGATCCTTGGACGCAAACTCCCTGCGATAATAGTTTTTTCAGCAAAAGTATTACTGATGCGATTGTTCAGGCTGTCAATGATAACTCACAGTCAAAGCTAACGTTTAAAACCATCTTTAACCTAGGGTTAGCTTTTGTAGCGCTTGTAAAGCCAGCTCGATATTTCTCAATGGCAAAATATGCTTTCAATGCTCTGGGTAAGCCATGGAAAAAGGCTTTATTCTTGGATATGTTGTTGTATGAAATTCATAAAACTTTAATTAAAAGAAAAAAACCTAATTTCTCAACATTATTTCTAAATGCGGGTGCACACATTCAACATCATTACTTTTTCAATTCGCAATATGTTGCTTCGCCAGAGTTAAAAAATCCTAGTTGGTATGTTGGAAAAGATGATGATCCTTTTTTAGAAATGCTTAAAGTCTATGATGAAATGCTGACGAATCTTCTTGAATTACCAAATACGGAAATTATTATTGCTACGGGTCTGTCACAAAAACCCTATGAGCAGTTAAAGTTTTACTATCGTCTAAAAGATCATGCATCGTTCTTGAAAAAGGTCGGTGTAGAGTTTGTTGATGTGGTGCCTAGAATGACCCGAGACTTTCTAGTTTCATTTGATACTGAAGAACAGGCTCTGGAAGCAGAGCAGAAACTGTCTAAAATTCTTGTGAATAATGAAGTTAAGTTATTTGAAGAGATAGATAATAGAGGCAAAGACATTTTTGTGGTTTTGACCTATCCCCTTGAAATTACAGATAAAACCATTATTTCTTGTTCAGGAAAAGAATCTCAGCTTGCGGATTTAATAATCTTTGTGGCAATTAAAAATGGAGAACACCAGAGTAAGGGTTTTGCCTACTTTTCTGAGGGCTTAGAAGACTTTGCGCCGCCTCAAGGTAGTCATGTAGCCAAGATTCATAATACTGTTTTGCAGTTCTTTGGAATTGGCAATTAATTCTTAAAGTTAAAATCCATGCCAGTTACTTAGGTATTTCATACCAGTAGAAGTCATCTATCATCCCCCTTTAAGCATAATCTTCTCTATTGGCTTGCCTTGCTTTAACAAACAAAGTGCTGCTTCTATCCTAAATAATGACCGTCTGAGTAATACATCATTTGAGGGGTTAATAAGATTATTGCGTGAGTTTGGAGATTCTGCGGCAACGGTGACTTCAACTTATTGGCCTAGGGTGGCGGCGTTGTCATTCAAGCAGGTACAAAAGGATGAAGAACTATTGTATCTTCTGTTCGAGACGTTTGAGGCGCTCCACAAAATAATGCGCTATTAGCAGCGTGCGTTTGATTAGTTTAGCAAGGAGAGTTTAATTGAAAAGTAACAAAACGAAATTAAAGTATTGTGTGCGTTAAATAACCTTATCATCAATAAAGAAACCTAGTAAGATCGTTTTAAAATTTATGAGCGTCTTTCTTTAGATTATGTTAGAAAAATAACTCAGTTTTATATCAAGTGAAAAAAATTAATAAAATAGTAATTCCTGTAGCTGGTTTAGGCACCAGGATGCTTCCGGCAACCAAGGCAATTCCAAAAGAAATGCTTCCTGTTCTAAATAAACCAATTATTCAATACATTGTTGAAGAAGCAATCTTTGCAGGATTTAAAGAAATTATCTTAGTGACTCACTCAAGCAAGTATTCCATTGAAAATCATTTTGATAAAAGCTTTGAATTAGAAGCAACCTTAGAAAAAAGAGTAAAAAGAGGAATGTTGAAAGAAATTAGAGATATTTCAAAATTAAATATTTCTATGCAAAGTATTAGACAAGGAGAGGCAAAGGGTCTAGGGCACGCAATTCTTTGTGCTGAAAGATTAATAGGCAAAGAACCTTTTGCAGTTATATTACCAGACATGTTGATTAGTAAAGAAAACGGAAATGCTGGAGATTCGCTTAAAAAGATGAGAAT
>MDTB01033453.1_pt1 | contig 20130 bp, 22 predicted proteins | sample 811161 | NCBI WGS metagenome assembly MDTB01 (sample SAMN05326650, study PRJNA326480) | marine metagenome | isolation source: seawater | place: Mediterranean Sea | collected 2009 | reverse complement strand
TAGTAATAGCGTCACTTTTTGCACCACTTTTGGTAGGAAACTTGGCTCTTTTGCGTGTATTACGCTCATTCAAGATCCTTCGTACTTACTATTTAGTGAGCTTAGCAAAGAAGGAGAGCAAAGTTATTCGGCATTACAGTGCAACTATTGAAAGTTTACTCAATTTCTTCGTTTTCCTTGCAATAATGACTGCGATAGTCTTTGTTGCTGAGGCGCAATTTAATCCACATATTAATTCCTATCTTGATGCGCTCTATTTCACTGTTTCAACGCTTACAACGACTGGATATGGGGATGTGACGGCCGCAGGTCCGTGGGGCAAGCTCCTTTCTGTAGTGGCTATGCTTATAGGTATTACCCTCTTCTTGCAACTGACAAGAACTATTTTTCAGGGGGCAAAAATTCGATACACATGCTCAAATTGTGGCTTAAGTGCACATGATGCCGATGCAATTCGATGCAAACACTGTGGTGAGCTACTAAAGCGTACACATTCTCCACTTCTTTCGTAGTTTCACGTGAAAATACTCGAATACCACATTTGGCATCAATACGTGTTCAAAACTTAAAAAATAGTTAAAATATCTTGCTCTAGGCATTACTGTTTCACAACATTCATATCAATTCATGTGTTAAAGTTTTGCTATATGTTTTCACGTGAAAACATATAAGGGAAACAAATGCCTTTAATAGTAAGATAATGTCGAATCGTTTCTTAAGAAACATAAATAGTATGAATTGATGCAAAACTGTTCATAAGTCTGTTGATAAAGGACATTTTTTGGGGATAAAGGACATTTCTAAAGGACATAAAAATGTCCTTTATCCACCTATCCCCAGAGTTATCAACAAATTTTGTCCTTTATAGAACCTCCTAGTTAAAAACTAGACCAATTTTGATCAGTTTTTTACTTATATGTGCGGCTAGGGAGAATCGAACTCCCGTCTCATCCTTGGCAAGGACGTGTCATACCACTAAACTATAGCCGCAAGTGAGGAAGCAAAGCGCTTCTGCGGTGAGCAGAAAGATGCAATCCAACTTCATGTGTCTGAAAGCGTGCGTCGTGCGAGAATCTGAAGTTGGTCTGCATCACTGCGCTTTGCGTGAACAGTTTATCCGAACGTCGCGACTATATGCTCGCTTCATATAACCGCAAGTGAAAGTGATTATAGCGGAAATTGGCTGTGGTGCAATTTTGTAGACAAAAGTAACCCCTGGCACATAAAACGCCAGGGGGATCTTCTTCAATCTGAGAATGTACGAAGTTGGCGAATATCAGAAATGACATGTACCATAATTGGGATCTCAAGCATAAGTACTAACACAAACGCAGCTAGTGCATACATTGCTTCTAATTGGAAGTATACGTAACACCCAATAGCGGCAACGATTAGGAATCCTAATATGCGTAGATAAATTATCCAGTGGCGTGTTGTTCTTCCCATTTTCCTACTCTCCTTTCCTACATCGAATTAGAGCAAGATGAGATGGGGAAGTCAATCTTGTTGAATGTGCAAGGTATTTTTTATGGTGTCAAGTTTCCAAATGCATTGCAAAGTAGGGGGTGGACTCGGTCAGGAGTCAATTATTTTTGCTTCGCCTTGCAGGTTCGTGTTCACTAAGTGTAACTGTGGCGTCAGCTCACTAATTCGCTTTGCTCATAAGTGGCTCCTGCCCGGGCACCACAGGAGTACTTCGATTTCTATATTCCTTTCAGTCATTAGAAATCTAGTCGCTCGCCCGTTTTGCTCAAGGAAAATCGCAAAACATGGCTCCGCCGTGCACAAAGGCACGAATGCAAAGCAGTTTGCATTCTAAATAAAAATACACTCATCCAAATGAGTGTATTTTTATTTACCTTTGTGCACGGCGGAGGGACTCGAACCTGACCGTTACTAAACGATCATATCGTGCTGCGCACTCATGCTCGTTAAGTACGGCGGGTCACGCCTCGCGGTTGTCGCTACCGCTCCAACATCGCTCCGGCGGTTCGAGTCCCGAAAGTTTCACTTTCCGCTTGTAACGCAAACGATAAAAGACTGGGCAAACACCCAGTCTTTTATCGTTTGTGCACCCGGAGGGACTCGAACCCCCAACGACGGTTCCGAAGACCGTAATGATATCCATTTCACCACGGGTGCAAACGTTTCAACATTCAATCGCATAAACGTGTTCGTGAATCATACGGTATATTCGCTTCATAGCAATAGGTGTACTACAATTGAGCAATGAGACACTCTATACCGCAAGAAGTTCTTACCGTTGTTACTACGTTAGAGGATGCTGGTTTCGAAGCATATCTCGTGGGAGGCTGTACTCGTGACTTATTGCGCAACACGATTCCTAAAGATTGGGATCTCACTACAAACGCTAATCCTGAAGAAATTCAGCAGTGCTTTCCTGATTCTTTCTACGAAAATGATTTTGGGACTGTTGGTGTTAAAACGGAGTCTGATAACCCAACACTCAAGGTAATTGAAGTAACGCCATATAGAATTGAATCGACGTACAGCAACGCGCGCCATCCTGATGAGGTAACATTCAGCAAAAATCTTACAGACGATCTACAGCGACGTGATTTCACGATGAATGCAATTGCGTATAACCCAATTCGTGATGAACTGAGAGACCCCTATAAAGGGGCTGAAGACATACGCTTGAAGCGCATTATCACTGTAGGAGAGCCTGCAGACCGTTTTGAAGAAGATGCATTGCGCATGGTTCGCGCAATACGGTTAGCTGCCGAACTTAATTTTACTATCGAATCAAAAACAGCTGCTGCAATAGCGACGTACGCAGAACATATCAAAAAAGTATCTAAAGAACGTGTACGTGATGAGCTCATACGCATCATTGCATCAGACACCCCAATGCAAGCGCTTTTTTTTGCACAGCGTTTAGGTTTAATGGACTACATTATTCCTGAACTTAAAGACGGAATAGGATGCGAACAGAATCAAGCACACTCATATGATGTCTTTGAGCACCTCATGCGCAGTCTACAACATGCTGCAGACAAAAACTATTCTTTTGATGTACGTCTTGCCGCATTACTACACGATATAGGCAAGCCAAAAAGCAGGCGTCGCGACCCAGTAAAAAATGACTATACATTCTATGGTCACGAAGTTATCGGGGCACGCATGACACGAAAAATATTGAGGAATTTAAAATTTCCAAAAGACATTGCACACAATGTGGAGAAGCTCGTCCGTTGGCATATGTTTTTTTCAGACCCAGATCAAATAACCCTTAGTGCAGTGCGACGCATGATACAAAATGTAGGAGTCGACCACATTCAAGAACTTCTTGAACTTCGCACGTGTGATCGTATTGGTACTGGCCGCCCGAAGGAACAGCCGTTTCGTTTTCGTAAATACAAATCTATGGTTGACGAAGCACTTCGCGATCCCATTTCGGTCGCAATGCTTAACATTAATGGTGACAAAATTATCGAAATACTCGGGAGTGGTCCTGGCCCACAGGTGGGATGGATACTCCATGCACTTCTGGAAGAAGTGCTCGACAATCCAAAACAAAACACTACAGAATATCTCGAAGACAGAGCAGTCGAATTAGCAAAACTACCTGTACACGAATTACAAAAACTCGGAGAAAAAGGGAAGGGTAGAAGAGAGGAGGAGGACGAAAAAGAAATAGAAGTACTGCGCAAAAAACATCACGTATCTTAATTCTAAAAATCCCCCACTTGGAAAACTAAGTGGAGGATTTTTAATACGCAAAAACCGCCTAAAGGCGGTCTCGATACTGTGGGTGATACGCTATATACGTGATTCGCGGTTTTTTTCTGTGCGAATCCTCAAGGCTTCCCAGAGGTGGTTTTTGCTTGGATGTGTGTCTTATGTGTTTTTACTATACGTGAGAGAAGTTGTCTCTCATGCAGTGTGCAAACGATTTCACATCGTGGATGCACAACTGTGTTGGAGTTGTGTGTGTTATTTTTTTGAATAACACGCAAGACACGAAAGAACGAAAGAACGGAAAAGAACTTTCTTCTGAAAGAACAATCTATCGGACATTATACAATGTATAAAGGACATTTAAAACTCATGTCTTTGTGGATAAATGTCCTTTAGATCTAACGGACATTTGTCCTTTATAAAATGTCCGTTAGATTTGTATGTCGAGCGAAACAGGGCAGTGGTCAGACCCATGTACATCTGGATGTATATCTGCATGCTCTACAGCATCTTCTAATTGTTCACTCACAAACACATAGTCAATTCGCCACCCGACATTACGCTCACGTGCGCCGCCCCACGGACTCCACCATGTATATAAATCTGCAGTTTCGGCAAAAAACATTCGCAACGTGTCTATAAAGCCCTCTTCTACCATATTATTTACCCCTTCTCGCTCCTCTTTTGTAAAACCCTTGTTTCCTTCATTCTCTTTAGGTCGCGCGAGGTCAATTGGCATGTGTGCAACATTTAAATCACCGCAGAATATGACCGGTTTCTGATTTTGCAATGTCACACAATATTCAAGAAACGCAGGGTCCCAGTGTTTATGACGTAATTCAAGACGCGAAAGATCATCTTTAGCATTCGGCGTATACACTGTTACCACAAAAGATTCCGGAAACTCTGCCGTTATCACGCGCCCTTCTCTATTTGGTTCGCCATACCCATCAGTGAGTAAGCTATGTTTCTCAGTTATATCATCTGGTAAACCATATGAAACGTTTAGCGGCTTCCTTTTCGAGTACAAAGCAGTGCCAGCATACCCTTTCTTTGTTTGTGATGAATTAAAATAGGAATGAAATCCATCTACTTCCTGAACATCATCAGGTAACTGCTCTTTTTGTGCTTTTATCTCCTGTAAACACAGTACGTCTGGCTTGAGGGCAAACACATCTTTCCAGTTTCCTTTTCGATGCACCGCTCGCAATCCATTTACATTCCATGAAATAATTCTCATGCATGAAATGGTATCACAGTGTGCCTATTTCTGTTTCATGACACACTCACCACAGACGAAAGGATACCTTTATGAGGAAGCAAAGGCGTATTGCCCACAAGCAATTTGAGACACTCTTTGGAATTAAGCCTTCCAAAGCACTCTCAAAAGAACAGCAAGAAAAATGTCGGCAATCAATGCTCTATTCGACGAAGTATCTCACCTGTATGGAGTACATGAAAAAGCATTGTGTGAAAGTGCGTATCCGGAAAACGGAAAATCCAGACATGGCAAAAGAAGTGCTTAGCAAATTCTTGCCAGATGTACGTACATGCCCTGAGGAAGTTATCAAGTACCTACAAGATCTACTACGTGAAGTGTAGTAAAAAACGCCGAGAACATTCTCTCGGTGTTTTACTTTCCTTTATTGTGGAATTTGGCGTGAATGTCCTTGAGATGCTTGTCCGTAACATGTGTATATATTTGGGTGGTAGCGATATTCGCGTGCCCAAGTAATGCCTGCACGCTACGAATATCGGCCCCATTTTGAAGTAAGTCAGTTGCGAAGCTATGCCGTAAACCATGTGGCGTAACTGTTTTTGTAATACCTGCTCGAGTTGCATAGTGTTTCACCGCGCGCTCAACACTCCTTGGAGTAAGGCGCAAATCGTTGTGTTCGCTCGCATTGCGACCCATATTTACAAATAGTGCCTCATCTAAATCTTTCCTCTCATCTAAATAGCGCTGGACTGCCTTCTTTGCCTCAGACGAAAAGAATACCACGCGCACCTTGTCGCCCTTACCGCGTACTGACATTTCATCTTTAGAAAGGTCGATATCGCTATTTAATGAAGTGAGCTCTGAAACACGGAGACCTGTTGAGAATAAGAGTTGTAACATCGCATTGTCGCGAATCGCTCTTAATTTCACCGCTTCATCCTCAGCTTCTTTGTATGCCTGCATGGGCGCCGCGAGCAATCGGTTTAATTCTGCGCGCGTAATTAAATCAAGGTCGCGCTGAGGTACTTTTGCTAATTCAATACGCTCAGGAGAAAGACTCGTAATGCCACGTTTGCGCAAAAATTTGAGAAACGCTCGTATAGCAATAAGGTAGTAGTTCTGTGTCCGTCGTTTTAATGTTCCTCCGTCTTGTGTAACCTGCCTATTAAGCCATAGACGAAATTCTCGCACTTTTGCTTCAGTGATATCTTTCGGATTCTTCACTTTGGTGTGGTCAAAAAATCGTACGAGATATCTGTCATAATTTTCGACTGTCTTCACTGCACGTCCACGCTCTATTTCGAGATATTCAAGAAATTCTTGCTTATTTTTTTCGAGATTTGAGCTCATTATGCGTAGTGTATCATGCGCGTCGCACAATTAGTTACCTGGTTGCACAGCATCAGGATGGGGTTGCCAATAGATATAAACTGTGCTATATTTGTCACACGTCCGGATATGTTGTTTCGTACAGCAATCACCGGGCATATTTTGTGTATATCATGCTTACAAAACGACAAAAAGCTAACGCTCTTAAAAAAGGACAACGACACGATGCTGATACTGGTTCTCCAGAGGCGCAAGTGGCAGTTTTGAGTAAACGTATCGACGAGCTTGCTTCACACCTTAAGAAGAACCATAAGGATAACCACTCACGTCGAGGTCTTCTACAGATGGTCGCAGATCGCCGAAAGCACCTTAAGTATCTTGAGGGTAAAGACTCAAAAGTATATAGTAAGCTCGTAAAAGCACTCGGATTAAAAAAATAATTTTTAATAAAAAAGAACGCTCCTATAAAAGTGCGCCTCGGTGCACTTTTTGCATTCTTGGTTAGTCGTACTGTATGATAGACACACGGTCGAATTTTTTACTCGATGTAATTTTTTTAAGAAACTATTTTTATGTCAGTTATTAAACACAAAGAACAACGTGTCGGTGTTTTCATCGACACTCAAAACCTCTACCATAGCGCAAAGAACATCTACAAGGCAAAAGTCAATTTTGATAATGTCTTGAAAGAAAGTGTTGCAGGCCGTCAGCTCATACGAGCACGTGCATATGTGGTTACTACGGAATCAGGCGAAGAGCAGAGCTTCTTTGAAGCCATGAAAAAGCTTGGTATCGAAATCATCACTAAAGATTTACAAATCTTTTTTGGTGGTGCAAAGAAAGCCGATTGGGATGTTGGGATGGCAATTGATGCGGTAACTATGGCACCTAAGCTCGATGCCGTGATACTGGCAACAGGGGACGGTGACTTTATTCCGCTTGTGGAATACCTCCAACGCCATTCAGGAACGCAGGTTGAGGTTATTAGCTTTGGTAAATCTTCATCATCAAAACTCCGTGAAGTCTGCGACGACTTCATTGATATGGATGAAGACCCGAAAAAATACCTCATTGCTCATCGTAACTGGAAGATTCCAGGAATTACCGGATAGCAGTTTATTTCAATAGAAATAGAAAAAGCGGTCATGTGACCGCTTTTTCTTATGCTTCTTTGATGTGTGCCATAAGTTCTGGGAAATCTGGCGTAAGAAAATGCCCTCGTTCGTAAAATTGCACAAACTCTGCCTTTGGCAACAACGTCTGTAACTGTACAGAATCTTTATACGGAACAAGCGAATCGTCTTTAGAATGATATATGTACACCTTTGATACTTGCTTTGATACGTTGCTAACCATCTCTGTTAATCCAAAACCTCCAGCTCCATCAAATGCAGGCGCTACCAAATGTAGTGATCGTATGCTTTTAGGTAGGATATGCTCTGACAAATACTGAGCTAAAAATGTAGCGCCGAGTGAGTGCCCCACAAGAGTAATTTCGTTTTCTAGATGAATAATATATTTTTCAAACCATAACTCCCATTCAGGATATTTCGCATTCTGTGGACTGGGCATACGTGGGCGAATAATATTCCAGTCAGCATCAAGAAATTCCTCATAACGATCACGCCATTTTTCAGCAGATAATACATCAAGACTATCTATCTCAAATGCTTTAAGGTACTCCCAATATTCTTCATACGAATCAAACCATTCACCTCCATGAATATGCACTAGCTGTTTCATAGAGACGAGTCTAACATATCGTTTGAGTTACCGTGAGAATTTGATAGAGTTCAAAATAGTTATAAATAATCGTGGTGTTTAGATCACAGTGGTACACAGATTTTAAGCAAGCATTGTGTAATACTGAAATTTAGGCATCACGCAATAATGACGTATGCAAAAAAAGGAATATTCAATTGAGATAGGAGGTAAAACTCTTACTGCTCAATTCACTGATTTAGCAGATCAAGCGAACGGCTCAGTTATTTTGAGTTATGGCAACACAGCCGTTATGGCAACAGCCGTTATGGGTGGGGAGCGTGAAGGACAAGACTGGTTTCCGTTATCAGTAGAATTTGAAGAAAAATTTTACGCAGCTGGTGCAATTCTTGGAAGTCGCTTTCAGCGTCGTGAAGGACGACCTTCAGAAGAAGCGGTACTTTCAGCGCGTGTTGTCGACCGAACTATACGACCACTATTCGACCAAACATTACGTCGCGACATTCAAGTAATCGTAACGGTTTTAGCAATCGATGAAGAAGATCCAGATGTACTGGGCGTTATCGCTGCATCACTTGCATTAAGTACATCTGATATCCCTTGGAATGGTCCTGTAAGCGCTGTCCGCATCGGGCAGGTAGCAGATGATAAAGCATTTATCATCAACCCTTCCTACACACAACGAACTGCAGATGTTGAAGTACTCGACCTATTAGCCTGTGGGCAAGATGGAAATATCAACATGATAGAGGTTGGATCAAAAGAAGTACCTGAAGAACGTCTTGTTGAAGGAATGGGAGCAGCTGTCGCAGTTCATAACACTCTCCAAGAGTGGCAAAAGAGTATCGTTAAAGAAATCGGAAAAGAGAAACAAGAGATTCCAACTCAAAAGATTCACGAGACAGTTTCCTCACTCTTTGAAACTGAAATAAAACCAAAGATGAGCGAATATGTCTTTGGTGAAAAAGGTGCCTATGCACTCAAAAACGAGTGGATGACGCTAGTGAAAGAACAACTACCAGAAGAAGCCGCAAATGCAGCTGCGTACTTTGAAATACAAGTGGACGAATTCGTGCATGTCGAAGCGCTCGAGAATGATCGCCGACAAGATGGACGAAAGATGGATGAAATACGAGAGCTGTACGCTCAAGCCGGAGGCATTTCTGGTCTTATTCACGGAACTGGTATTTTCTATCGAGGCGGAACGCATGTACTTTCTGCTCTTACTCTAGGAGGGCCTGATGACGCGCAGCTTGTAGACACGATTGAATTCCAAGACACAAAGAAGCGTTACATGCATCACTACAATTTTCCACCGTTTTCAGTAGGCGAGACAGGTCGTGTGGGTGGTTTTAATCGTCGTATGATAGGGCACGGTGCACTTGCTGAAAAAGCGCTTCTTCCCGTACTGCCGAGCAAAGAAGATTTTCCCTACACTATTCGAATTGTCTCTGAAACTATGGCAAGCAACGGATCGAGCTCCCAAGCAAGTGTATGTGGTTCTACCTTAGCCCTTATGGATGCTGGTGTTCCTATTACACGCCCTGTGGCAGGTATTGCGATGGGTATGATGAGTGACAGGAACGGCAACTACAAAATATTGACCGACATTCAAGGGCCAGAAGATCACTTTGGTGACATGGATTTCAAAGTAGCAGGAACCACCGCGGGTGTAACTGCTGTGCAGATGGACGTAAAGGTTGCAGGAGTACCTGTGCCAGTACTTGCGGAAGCGTTTGCCCAAGCGAAAACAGCGCGCCTACAAATTATGGATAAAATACTCGAGGCAATCAAAGAGCCACGCGCTGACATCAACCCACGTGCACCAAAAATTATTTCACTCCATATCAATGAAGATCAAATAGGTCTTGTTATCGGCCCGGGAGGTAAGACTATAAACGGTATAAAAGACCAAACAGGAGCTACTGAGATATCTATTGAAGACGATGGGTCAGTGTTCATCACCGGACAAAATGGAACCGCGGAGGAAGCAGCAAAGATGATTGAAGAACTCACCCATGAATATGTGGCAGGTGAACGCTTTGACGGACAAGTAACACGAATAATGGACTTCGGAGCATTCGTGCGCATTGGAGCACAGACAGAAGGCTTGGTACATATATCAGAACTTGCGCCATTTCGTATTAACTCGGTAACTGATGTAGTGAAAGAAGGTGAGCGTGTTCCTGTTATAATCAAAGAGATTGATGACAAGAAACGTATCAACCTTTCTATAAAAGATGTTGATCCGAAATTTGCATCAAACAAGGGTATTGTGCCACCAACTTCAAACGAACGTCATGCCTCAGAATCAAAACCAAAAACCAACGGAAAAAAACGAAGTGAGTGAACCTATCCAAGGAACACCTAAGCCTCTAAAAGCTGCGTCGGTACGCACCTTCCGTGGTGATCTTTCCAAAAGCGGTGTAGAGGGTTCGCGCATGGCAGCCACACTAGAGCCACCGAAGCCGGCTTCACCAGATGTTCAGAAATCTGAAAGCACACATGCACAAGCGATCCCAAAAAATAAGGCAATTGTTCATACATTTAAAGATGACATACAACATCTCGTACGCAATCAAAAAACATCTCTCACGCGTATTGCAGCAATGGAGAGCAATCGACGTGCGAACGATAGCCCGAGAGAAGACATTGAGGAGGAACCAAAAAAGGCGATGGTTATTGTTTTCCTAACAATTTTATTTGTTATCATTGCATCTCTCTTTGTCCTTGGTTCATATTATGCATACCGTCTTAATACCACTCCGCCTGCAGCACAGCAGGGCACTTCATCCTTTATCTTTATCGAAGGGCGAGAGTACGTTGATGTAACCGGAGTACAAGCGCGCGATGTAATAGAATTACTCGCATCAGTACGACGAAATACTTTTTTCTCGCTTGGTTCAATGGTAGAACTGTATCTCACCGAAAAAATTACTGGTGAAAATGAACAGGAAGTAAGTGAGCGCTTAGATTCAAAATATTTTTTAGAAACCATACGAGCACGAATTCCAATAACCTTTTTGCAAACACTCGGAGAAGACTACATACTCGGCATCCACGTTCTTGATGAAAACATCCCATTCCTTTTGCTTACCACTCGCTCATATGGGAATGCTTTTGCAGGCATGCTTGCATGGGAAAAAAGTATCGAGGAGGACCTCCTCCCTCTCTTCAGTCCTCGTTCATCATTTATAAAACCAGCAAGTGCAACAGGAGCAAACATTTTTGAAGACACTGTTATGGACAACCTTGATGTACGTATATTGTATGATGAAGATGGTATAGCTCGTATAATGTATGCTTTTATCGGCCAGGATGCCATAGCTATCACGACTGACGCTCGAACGCTTACGGAGCTTGCGAATAGATTTCGTGTACGCTAGCTAAACCAATTTCGTCAAGATATGTTGCAGATTTACAAAATAGTGTATAGTAGTCCACTATGGTAGATTCACGAACAATAAAGAAACTGGAGGAGCGTCTAACCCAAGAAAAGGCAATTCTTGAGATTGAACTTTCTGATATTGGAAAAGTCGATCAATCGAACCCTCGAAACTGGGAAGGTACAAATGGTGATTATGAGACAGGCACAGCTGATGCTGCAATACTTGCAGATCGATTCGAAGAGAAGACAACAAATAGTGGTATCGTTACTGAGCTTGAAGAGCGTTTTAATAATATTAAAGACGCACTCGTACGTATCAAAAAAGATACATACGGTAAATGTAATGAGTGTGGTGAAAAAATCCCTCTCGAACGCCTCGAAGCAAACCCTGCCGCAGCCACCTGTGTTGCACACGCGGACTAATTACTCGCTCAAAAAGCGCTTAACAAAGGACTGACGAATGCCTCAATAAATTGAGGCATTCGTTTTTATATGATGCTGAAGTTTTAAACATCCTTCTCTTTCCCGGTTTTGAATACGGTATACTCATATAATGTCCTTTGCTCAAGTTTTTAGTGCTCAAACGTCACTCCTTTCTGCTCATATTGTTACAATAGAAATTGATCTCTCAACAGGCCTCCACGCCTTCTCGGTGGTTGGTCTACCCGACAAAGCTGTCGAAGAATCCCGTGACAGAGTAAGCGCGGCGTTAAAAAATGCTGACTTTGAAAAAAGTTCGGATTTTAAAGCACCAAAACATAACAATAGGAAAATTGTTGTGTCTCTTGCACCTGCCGAACTAAAGAAAGAAGGCCCTCTTTTTGATGTGCCGATTGCTATCGCCTACCTACTGGCAAGTGGTGAGCTACAAACACCAATCGAGGATTTTCTTTTTTTCGGTGAACTTTCATTGGACGGGAAAGTGAAAGCGACAACTGGTGTATTGCCATTGGTGCAAAAAGCACAGCGCGAAGGCTTCGCGGCAGTTTTCGTACCGGAAGAAAATGCGGCTGAAGCAGCACTTATAGACGACATTACTATTTTCCCTACAGCTACACTATCGCAGATTATCGCTCACCTTCGTGGTATAGAAGAAATCACTCCCTTCACTGATCCGCCACCTCTTGCATCGTATACGCCTGAAAATCATCTTGAATCTATACGAGGTCAGGATCATGCAAAACGCGGACTCACTATTGCTGCTGCAGGAGGTCATAACATTGCGTTGTTTGGCCCTCCCGGAACAGGAAAAACGATGTTAGCAAAAGCACTGTGTTCCTTACTTCCTAACTTGTCTCACGAACTCGCGCTGGAGGTAACGAGTATCCACTCAATCGCAGGTACACTTACCGAGACTCTTGTTGAACGCCCACCATTACGGAACCCACATCACACAGCAAGCTACGTGTCATTGGTTGGCGGTGGCACCATACCGCGCCCAGGGGAAATAACACTCGCTCATCGTGGTGTTCTTTTTCTTGATGAATTTCCTGAATTTGATAAACGTGTCATTAACGCACTGCGCCAACCACTTGAAGATAAGATAGTTTCGATAACTCGCGCAAAAGGTTCTGCAGTATTTCCGTCTGATTTCATTCTCATTGCAGCACTTAACCCTTGTCCATGTGGCTACTACGGCAGTCATAAATGCACCTGTGCACCTGCTGCACTTCAGCGATACCAACAAAAACTATCAGGCCCCATAATGGATCGTATAGATATGTGGATTGAGGTTGGTGCGATAGAACACAGTAAGTTGCTCGAAAAGCCAAACGAAAGTGGCGAGTCAGACGCGATACGCAAGAAAATCACTCGCGCACGGACACTCCAAAAGAAACGATTCAAAAAAACCGACCGTCTTAACAGTGGTATGACCCCAAAAGGATTGGTTCATCATGCGTCATTATCAGAAAAGTGCGCTAATATTCTCAATACTGCAGCAACCAAAATGGACCTTTCGCCCCGAGCGTACCATCGTTGTATAAAGTTAGCGCGCACTATCGCTGATATTGAAGATTCAAAAGATATACAAGAATCTCACATTCTTGAAGCCCTCCAATATCGACCCAAACAAGAGAGATAAACCACCAGAGTGCTGCATTATGGTGGTTTATTAGCGATTAATCGCTAATATTTAAAATGTCCGAGAATATATCAGTTAACTGATATATTCTTGGGCTTTACACCAAGTGGGTACGAGGTATACAATCAAAAGCAGCACAGTACCTTAGAGAAAGGAGTTGGTCATGTTGCCAGGCCAAGTTGCTGATTTCGAGAAAGCTGTCGCATCTGTCGAGAATGAGGAACGAAAGAGAGATCCTAATTTCGTCATCGACCGCACGCTTTCTGCGGCGATAATTGACACCATGAGAAAACTTGCTGGAGGCAAGCAGATGGGCAATCAATTTCGCCAATTGCGTGATAGCGCGATGAATGAAATGGGTATTGACGATCTTTTTGAATGGTATATACAAAAACTGGTTATCGGAAGGTTTTTCAACCCGCGCGCAGTTCGTGCTAAAAAAAGACCCCAGCTATGCGTAGTGAAAGAAGCTTCAGCAGATAGCGTAACAATACAAGTCTATCCTGAAATTTCTATCGTCTTTGGTACGAAAAAGAACGGTCACGAAAAGCCAGATTGGGGCGATGTCGTCGTAATCCGGAGAGAAGTGGAAAGTGGATCACCGTTTATCGGAGATCATCACTTCCAAAGAGCGAAAAAAACAGCTCTTGCAGCAATGCGTTCTTATCAGAAGCAGAAGTATTAAATCAACGCCAGATAGCATTCGTGCTATCTGGCGTTCTTTTTTTATAATGGTTCTATATACTGTATGTATGTTGAAAGACGCTCAAAAAAGTGTGGACGATCTCGTTAAAGGACTTGAGCCTCCGTACTGGCCGCCGCTTTCACAATTTGCACGCCTTAGTGAAGAGGTGAGGGAGGTCGCACGACTTCTTAACCATATGTATGGGCTGAAGCCAAAGAAAAAAGAAGAGGCCGAGCAACAACTTGGAGAAGAACTGGCTGACGTACTCTTCACTGTCGTATGCCTTGCTAACTCCCATAACATCGACCTTGATATCGAATTTGAAAAAGCACTCGATAAATTACGAGTGCGTGATAAAGATAGGTTTGTTAAGAAATAATATGCAATCAACACTATTTATATTCACTGGATTACCAGGTACAGGGAAAACTACTTATGCCAAAACTCTCGCAGTAGATACTCACGCGAAACTATTCTCACTTGATTCAGAAATGCACAAGCGCTACGGGGACGACGACCACGTTGATCTTGAAATTCGCGAGCAGGCAACTAAAGATGAACTTCTTCCTGAAATACAATCCTTGCTCTCAGCTGGCACTTCGGTAATACTCGATTACGGATTTTACAAGCAAAAAGAACGGGAGAAATATAAGCAAATCGCTGAACACATCGGCGTACCTTCGAGAATAATGTATTTCGCAGCGCCCTACGAAACACTTTTGGAGCGAATAGGGAAGAGAAATGAGGAAGAAGATAACATTCACCATATTGATAAAGAGATTTTAGATATTCTCATCGAAAGATATGAAATTCCTGAATCTGAATCTGTTGAGATAATCGAAACTTAAAAATTGGAAAACAAGATGCAGAACGAGGCGTGTGCGTAAAATTAAAAGAACTGTATTGAACATACAGTTCTTTTAATTTTATGTAACACAACAAAGTGCTGTGCTTGTTTTCGCAGTTTCCTCTAAAAATTAGATGTAGTTCAAGGAGTGAACACACGTCAAACGAACCATATCGTGCATATGGAGAGTGCAGACGCGTAGTGAAACGACGAAGAAATGCGCTAATTTTGAAAGAAACACTAGAAGGGGTTCTTCGCACCACGTATCTCAAAGTGAACGTGTGGTCCCGTTGACCGTCCTGTCGAACCTATATATCCGATCACTTGTCCTTGTACGACATTCTGTCCTACAACCACTTGGTTTCGCGAGTTATGTGAGTACAATGTTTGTGTCCCATTCGGGTGTTCTATAACAATATATGTTCCATATCCTCCATTCCATCCACCTTCTTTTGAGATAATTACTTTTCCTGCTGCTGCTGCAAGAATCGGAGTGCCTGCAGCCACGGCAAGATCAACCGCGTTATATCCATGAATACCTTGAGTACGTGTTCCTCCTGAAATAGGTCGTAAGTAATATCCACTAAACTCTGGAACGTTTGTTCCCCGTGGTGCTGAAGTCGTTCGTGTATACCTACTTTGTGCTGCTTTTACTGCTGCTTTCGGCATTGCTAATTCACCATCTGGGATAATCACTTCAGTTCCTGCGGCTAAATATTCCTTCGCTCCAAATCCATTATATTCAACCGCTTCATCAATATCACCGCCATTTTTGTCAATAATATCTTGTAGAGTTCCACCATTTTTTACTGTGTATTTAATCCCAGTCACTGGTAAAATGAGCAATTCCTGACCAGGCTGTATCGCTTCACTACGCGAAATGTCATTACTCCAGCGAATTGTATTTATAGACACGTCAAACATTTCTGCAATGTCACCGAGGGTATCTCCTGGACGAACAATGTAAATACTAATCTGTCCGTTATTATTGTAAGAGTTGTCTTCTTCGACGTCTGCAAGAGAACCTGCTGGGCCAGATGCTGGTAAAAGTGCTGAGTCATTCACAATTGTTATATCTCCTCCACCTTTTGATGGGTTTGGGTCAATATTCTGAGCAGCTCGAGGAAGAGGGATAGTTTGTGAATTGTAAGTAGTATTTGCAATGTACGCGAGTGTCGGAGAAAACGTAGCAAAAACACTGCTCAAGAGACCCGCGTGTACTCCGGTTGGAAAAATCATCGATATCACGACCACAGGAAACGCGACATTACGCCACATTGTGGTTGATATTTTTGTCATCTGAACCTTCACGTAAGTACGTAAACTGGGGTCAGAATCTTGATCTATAGATAAAATAAGCCTAATTAATGCGCCCGTACTATTCTTATACGGCATAGGGTTCCGCACCAGTCGCAAACCCCCTATATAACACTGTAACCACTACGAACGAGTTCGCAATAGCTCATTTATACTACTGTGGATAGACTCAGAGTCAAGCATTCTTCGTAGCCGGAGTGTGTCGTGGTATAGTGCCTATTCATGACGCATTTTGAACTCAATCCACAGCAAAAAGAGGCAGTTGCACACGACAGCGGCCCTCTTATGATTCTCGCTGGTGCTGGTGCTGGAAAAACAAGAGTCATCACGCAAAGAATCTTAGAATTGATTAAAAAAGGAACTCCTCCAGAAAAAAATATTGGCAGTTACCTTTACCAACAAAGCGGCCAAAGAAATGCGCGAACGGGTGCTTGCCATGATAGATGCTGATGTTGAGATTAATCGCCCTGTTTCAGCACGGGCAACAGGTCTTGCAAGTCCATATGTTTCAACATTTCACTCATTAGGGGTTTCTATACTCAGGGAGAATGCGAAAGAACTCGGCTTAAAGAGACACTTCACAATATTCGATAGAGCAGATAGCGTACGTGCGATAAAAAATGCCCTGAAGCACCTCGGTCTTGATCCAAAACAATTTGAGCCACGTGCCATGCTAAGTGTTATCTCTCGTCATAAATCAGATGGATTAAGTGCCGATACATACCAACCAGATATTGGTGACATAAAACGACACACACTCGGTAGAATCTGGAAAGAATATGAGGCGCGCTTAAAAAAAGAAGGAGCTCTTGATTTCGATGATTTGCTTTTGCGTACCTACATAGTACTCAGAGATAACGCAGCCGTTCGAGAACATTACCAAAAACGTTGGTCCCATGTGCATGTTGACGAATACCAAGACACAAACCGTGTTCAATTTGCTCTTACACAACTGCTCGTAGACGAAAAAGCAAACATTTGTGTTGTCGGTGATATCGATCAAAATATCTATTCGTGGCGAGGTGCGAATTTAGCAAACCTTTTAACATTCGAGGAAGAATTCCCTGGAACAAAGCTCGTACTTCTTGAGGAGAACTACCGATCAACCCAAAATATTCTTGCTGCCGCAAATATCATCATCGAAAAGAATGTAAAACGAAAAGACAAAACGCTCTATACAAAAAACGAAGCAGGGGAGCTGCTTGGTTTATATAGTGCGTATAGCGAGGATGACGAAGCGCGGTTTATTGTGCAAACATCCCAAGAACGTATAGACGCTGGGGTTCCTCCGCGAGAAATTGCAGTGCTGTACCGAGCAAACTTTCAATCACGTGCACTTGAACAAGCATTTATGTTTAGAGGGATTCCGTACCAAGTGCTCGGGACACGATTTTTTGACCGGAAAGAAGTGAAAGACGTACTAAGTTATATCCGAGCAGCGCTTAACCCAGACTCCCAAGGAGATATTGCCCGCATTGTGAGCACACCCCCTCGCGGAATCGGTAAAATGACTCTTTCCAAAATGTTTGGAGGCACAGAACATGAACTTTCTCCAACACTACAAAAAAAGGTAGGTGCATTTAAAGCTATACTTAAAGCTATACGAGACAAGGCGTTATCAGAAAAACCTTCAGAAACCATTCGATTTACCGTACAAGCAAGCGGGCTGGAAATGAAATTACGTGGTGGAACAGAAGAAGATCGCGAACGCTTGGAAAATATAAAAGAACTTGCCACACTCGCCTCAAAATATGACGAGCTCCCTCCTGAAGAGGGTATCGAGAAATTACTTGAGGACGCGGCACTTGCCACAGACCAAGACTCTCTTGTAAAAAACCACAATGCAGTAAAACTTATGACAGTACACGCGTCTAAGGGTCTTGAGTTTGATTATGTATTCGTAGCTGGGCTTGAGGAGGGTCTCTTTCCGCACGAAAAACTTGACCAAAACACTGACGAAGAAGAAGAACGAAGATTATTTTATGTAGCACTTACACGTGCTCGTAAAAAAGTTTTTCTTACACACGCAATTATTCGTAGCATATTTGGGTCTCAATCCATGCAAACAGCATCACAGTTTATTGACGATATCAGCGAAGAATATATCGAAAACTCTGACGAAGACCGTACGCCACCACACGAAAGAAAAATGGATTTAATAGACTTCTAACATGAAAATCGAGCTAGGGAGATATCGACATTTCAAAGGAGGGGAATATGAAGTTATTGGCACATGTCGCCACAGCGAAACGCTTGAAGAACATATTGTCTATCGTGCGCTGTATGACAGCAAAGAATTTGGTAAAAATTCACTTTGGGTACGACCACTGCATTCATTTGTTGAAATTGTTACGTATAATGGCAAAAAAGTACCCCGTTTTAAGACAATATGAAAGCAAAAAAACATCTAGGACAACATTTTCTAACTTCAAAACCAGTACTAAAGGATATGTTGACTGCCGCACAAATAACGAAAGATGACACCGTTCTAGAAATAGGACCTGGGAAAGGCATGCTCACGCGAGCACTGCTTCAAGAAGGGGCAACCGTAATAGCGATTGAAACTGATGCTGCCATGATAGCGATCCTTGGAGATGCATTCGACGACTATATACGAAACGGAAAACTCACTATTATTCATGAAGATGTACTTGGCCTGACGTTACGTAAGTATATTGCCACTGATTACAAAATAGTTGCCAACATCCCTTATTACATAACGGGAGAAATCATTCGTCTTTTTTTAAGTGCAGACCACCCACCTCTAAGCATGACTCTGCTCGTTCAAAAAGAGGTAGCACATCGTATCGCGCGTGATACAAAGGAAAGTATATTGAGTATTTCAGTAAAAGTTTTTGGAGCGCCTCGGTACGTAGGAACTGTCGCGGCACGATATTTTAATCCTGCTCCAAAAGTTGATTCAGCCATTGTGCACATAGATACTATTTCAAAACAGTTCTTTGAAAATGTTTCTGAGGAGCATTTCTTTAAAGTAGTGAAAAACGGTTTTAGCAACAAGCGTAAGAAACTGGCAAACAATCTTGCTCCATTTGGTTCAAGGGAGAAAATTCTGAGTGTATTACACGACTTAGGATTTGACGAAAACGCCCGAGCTGAAGAAATTCATGTAGACCAGTGGAAAGAATTGGCTTTATTATTATAAAGATGACAATCGTTAGCTCGTGCCCACCATCGTCATAATTATCCCAGGAAATACTACGAGAGGAAACGGAAAGACAATACAAAAATATGGCGGCCCGGCAAGACCGAGACCATACTGTCCAACACTAGATGGTGGGCCGTTTTCGTATGTTCGCGTACTCGGTGTCCAAATAAAATTACCACCGCGTGGACCACTTGTTAGTGTCCAAATAACAGCATTGAAACAAGGAATTACTGTTTGGAATTGCCCGCCCCACTCAAATGCTTGCGCTTTCTGTGGAGTCGCTAAAAAAGACAATGATGTTGCTGTTAACAATATAATGCCCACCATAAAAACAACGCTCTTTTTAGGAACATAATTACGTGTTCTGCGCATGCGCACATAGTAGCATCATTACACTATTCTAGTAGGGTATACTGTGCGTATGGACCGCACTTTCCTCATAACGATTATTTTCGTGCTTGTTTTTATAATCGCAGTCATTCTGGGTGTTTCGGTATGGTTTTTACCACTTACAAGTGAAAAAAAAGTCACTCAAACAGATCCTGTATATTTTTCTTTTTCAAATACTGATACAGTATTTGAAAGTTTGCAGCAAGAACCACAAATAGAGTCAGCTATCGTCAATTCACAATCTCCAGAGGAGCAAGGAGTGGCTCTACAGCAAATTATTCG
>MDTB01229024.1_pt1 | contig 20131 bp, 18 predicted proteins | sample 811161 | NCBI WGS metagenome assembly MDTB01 (sample SAMN05326650, study PRJNA326480) | marine metagenome | isolation source: seawater | place: Mediterranean Sea | collected 2009 | reverse complement strand
TTGGAAATGAAAAAACACTTTTGAAAGTAGACAAAACAGTAGACATTTTGATGCCTTTGACAGTGAACAGAGTTTCCGTAAACTATTGATCTGTTGAAGTCAGCTAGGAGATTGGTGCTGTGCTAAGGCAATAAGCCCGCCTAGCTCCACCAATTTATTGGACCGTTTAACCGCAATACAAAGCAACACAGGTTTCTTTAAAACCTTTTGATCTATTTGGTTCGCAGAACCTCCCATCTGAGTATTAGAATTGCGCGGTGTTAAATTTAGTCATGGTCTAGATAGGGTATGATCTCACCAACATTTATCAGGCCCAATTCTAGTCCGACCTTATAAAAGCTAGAGACAGAAAATTCGCTGATATTATTGCTCGTGTGTGCAATCGTGATGTTTCCACTCATTCGCTTGCAGGCCACTTTCGTTACTTCTTGAAGTAACGCAAAGTCAAGGTAATGGTCTCCCAAGGCAGGCTTGCCTAGGACCTTTCGTTTTGCATTTTTGCATGCCAGCTGTCTTTTTACAGCATTCTCAATGTTCCCCAGTATTTGAGGCGCCTCTGCACGTAACTTGTTTGCTAATATCGAAAAACAGATCTCTGAGATAACTCCATAGAGGTCTGCATTTGGCTTGTGATAGTCCACGATTTCTGGATCGAGAAAGACCAGTGCTCTTGGGGCGCCTAATTGATCGGCGACAAGTCGTGTAATCGCAGATATACCTCGCTCTTCATAAGGGTCACCCTGAGTTATCAGCATCACAGGCTTTAATGGCGGATGCGTGATCCAGTGATCCCGTAACTGCACAAGGATTTTTGTGGCCACTGGTAAAGGTTCACGTCGGTCGTATCCACCCATACCTTCGATCAATAAGGGATGATGACGTTCTAGTATGTCCGCAGCAGAGATAATTTTCTCTTCACAGAACAGGTGGAGATAAAGGTTGATTATCTAAAATATGGTCAATTATTTTGGGCAAAACAACGGACGGCTTCTCCGAAATTAGCCGGTGACCCGCGTCGATCTCTATTCGATCGTAAGGGCCCTTCATAAATGAACTCATAGACTCTGTTGCGTGCCTGGCGATAGCATTATCTTGTTTGCCCCAAATGAATAGTGTTGGCGTGGAAATGTTTGGATCTAATTCCTGGAGTTCCAACATATTCTCCATTTTGCCCGCCGCTCGATACCAATTCAAAGCAGCAGTGAGCGCCCCTGGCTCGCGTAAGACAGTCAGAAAATCATGCTCTTTCGTCGAGTTCATCACCTCGTATTCGATTTTCAGTGCTCTGAAATCGTTCATACTAAGGACGATTTCGGGGACTAAGGGCAGGTTGAACAATGTAAAGTACCAACTTTTGGATTTTTGATTTGGGTCATTCTGTACGGAGCTAAAAAATGCATGCGGGTGGGGCACTGATAGTCCTGTAAAACTTAGGATTCTGTTGGGTTGCTTCATCACCGAATACCACCCTATGGCAGAGCCCCAGTCGTGACCTACTAAGTGGAATTCCTGGGCGCCTATAACATCGGCGAGAGAAAACACATCCTCAACCATTTTCATAGTTCTGTATCCCTCTACTGATCCAGGCCTTGCTCCAGGACTATATCCTCTTTGGTCAATAGCCAAAGCGCGAAATCCTCGCTCAGCCAAGAGTGGCAAAAGTTCAATCCACATGGCGGAGGTCACGGGGAATCCATGTAATAAAATCACCAAAGGCTTCGCGTCGTTGCCATCGAATCCAGCAATTCTTGCACGGAATGAAGTCGATCCTATGTCGACTGTAACCAGACCGTCCGCGGTATTTGATGAAAGTTTAGGGAGATTAATGGTGCTCTCAGTGTGAGAAAATTGGGTGTCCAAAGCCATCCGAGAGCTAATGAAGGCAGCAAGAGACGCTACACAAAGTAGACAAAAAAAGGCGATCCCTATGTATTTAATTATTTTTAACATTAGTGAGAAAGGTAACAGATCAATTTAAGTTGAGGCAAACTCTATATAGATCGCTTTGCCTGATGGTGCGAACAGGCGCCAAAATGTTATTGTTTTGAAAATCTAACCTCATAAAACAATAACAATTTGGTGTTATTTGTAAAAGAGGTGGGGATTTGCACAAAACTGAGTATTCATTACCTGTGGGCTACTAATGAGGAATTGTGTCGCCATGTCTAGAGTGAAAATGGCAAGACCAGAGTTAATCACGGATCAAGATATTCTAGCCATCTTCGATTGGGTGACAGAGATGGAGGGCTCTATTCCAAATCATTTTCTGGTAGAGCTAAATTTCCCCGACTATTTTAAAGCAAAGCTTGGGTCTACCAAAATTCTCTGGGAACAGGGCGAGCTGAGTATGGAGGAAATACAACACATAGGGATTTTAGTGTCCAGAGCAAATAGGTGCTCCTACTGTACTGCAGCCTTCTGCACTATTTTTCATCATGGGCTTGGGGCGGACCAAGATTATATCAGCCAGCTCCTTAGTGAGGGCATTACGGCAATAAAAGAATCTCGGCTAAGAATAGTTTTGGAGTTTGCGCTTAAGATTAATGGTGATCCCAGTGCAACTACCGATGAAGACGTTGAAAAAATACGATCGGTTGGGCTCTCTGATAAAGGCTTAGTGCAACTTGTCCATCTTGTAAGTGATTTTGCATCCTATAATCGATTGAACCTCTCACTAAATACGGACTATGACTATCGGGATCTCTGGAACCTCTGCCATCATTAGGCCATTTCAAAAAAAAGTGGCGGAGTTCGTGAGAACTCAAAATAGGGGCCACCTTTCCTTGTCGAAAGCGTGTGGCTACTCAGATCACCACGGCCACTCGAGAATATAAAAGGCACTTCAGCCACAGTTAGTGGTTCACAGGGTTGGTAGATCCTTCCAGCCCAATAACCCCTCCATTTGAGTTGCTTCCCCTAGTGAGTCTCGATCTTTATCCCTGCAGCGCTTTACCTGTCATTGAGGGCATCAAGGTTCACGCAAGCTAATAAATCAACATAAGCTGTTTTAGCTTTCCGAAATGCCGGGGTGTCGCCTCAAAATTGGGCGGGTTGGGTTGAGAGCTGGGATTCGCCGTCATGCATTGACTCTAGTGTCAAATGGCAACTTTATTTGAGTTTTACCGCTGTTCCATTGGCGACTAAGAACAACATAGATCGACCACCGCCACTAAATTCTGAATAGTCGAGGTCAATTCCAATAACTGCATCAGCTCCGACACGGGATGCCTCATCGCGAAGCTCATCTAATGCCTGATTTCGGATATCTCTCAAAGTATCTTGAACCGATCCAGCTCTGCCACCGACAAAATCTCTTACCTTAGAAAAGATATCTTTGAAGACATTCATGCCGACAGCAACCTCAGCACTAATGATGTTGACCACCTCTTTAATTTCTCTTTCTGGGATCGTATCGGTCGTTGTTAAAATAATTCGAGTGGACATCTTGATGCTCCAAAATTGTCTGCGATATGAGTTCTCAACGGATTTGATTCTCTCAGGCAAAGGAGATTAAAGAAAGTCTTCATGGGACTAAGTCTTGATGATATGATATATTATATCATTAGGGTGGAGAGTTAGCGCCCCTGAGGGTATAGAGTGTTCTACATCTATAGTTCTTATGCTACGAGGTGAGGAGATATGCCCCCGCCCCCATCCTCTATAGGTTTAATGCCAGTGATCGGATTTTCTTCTTACTTTATTCAGATCAATTTTGTTTGCATCATTACTGCGAGTGAAATGCGTTCGAATCCAGTTGAAGGGAAGCACGGGTACTGTGTTCTTGCCTTTTACAAAAGTAGGTTTTTTCTTGGGATAAGTTCGTCGAAGGACGATAATTTGACCGAAAGCACGGACTATGCGTTCGCCTGGCCTCACAGTTTCAAGAAGCACCGCTTCGAGGCATCACAATGAAATCCTTGGCTCACTGGAGTCTCCTGAACCGCTGTGCCCTTGCAGTGTGTTTGAGTTTGGTTATCTGGGTATTTGTATGCCTGGTCACATAAATAAAATGATCCTTGAGATAACTAACCTCACGGTGGCTTATGAACATCATCCAGCGGTGGCACATCTGACAGCTACCATTACACAAGGTGAATGTTTGGCAATTGTTGGCCCGAATGGCGCTGGCAAGTCAACTCTACTTAACGTTCTGGCCGGCATCGTCAAAGAGTATGAGGGGCGGATTGAAGGTTTCCACACCGATGCGATTGCATACCTACCACAGCAACATCTCCTCGATGTAACTTTCCCAATAAATGTGTTCGATTTGGTGGCTACTGGGTTATGGCAACAGCTGGGTTTCTCAGGTTCGCTCAATGCTCATCATCGTAAGAAATGCGAGCACGCGTTAGCTGCGGTTGGATTAAAAGGATTCGATAATCGTCTAATTGAAACCTTGTCAGGGGGTCAATTGCAACGCAACTTATTTGCACGAATTCTGGTCCAGGATCAACCAATCATTCTTTTGGATGAACCGTTTAGTGCAATTGATGCAAAGACAGTTACTGATTTAACACAGGTAATTAAAGGCTGGAGTCAAAATAATCGCACTGTCATTATGGTTACACACGATCTCGACTATGTTAGAAAACACTGTCCAAAGTCGTTACTTCTCGCACGAGAATGCGTTGGTTATGGTGTGACCAGAGATGTGCTTACCGAAGAAAATTTGCTCGAGGCAAGAGGCATCTCAGAAGCATTTGACGAAATAGCACCTTGGGGTTTGACCTAAAATGACTGCGCTGTTAATTGATCCGTTTCAGGACTATCTTTTCATGCAACGTGCTCTGGTGGGGGGTGTCGTAGTTTGTCTAGGTTCGATCCCAGTCGGGATCTTCATGACATTGCGCAGGATGAGCTTAACTGGTGACGCCATGGCACACGCCATTTTGCCAGGTGCAGCCATTGCCTATCTTATCTCGGGTCTATCCCTGCTAGGGCTTACCATCGGAGGCATCGCTGCAGGCCTCGTGGTGGCTGCGCTCGCCGGGTGGGTGGCACGGAGCACTCACCTCAAAGAAGATTCCACTTTAGCCGCTTTCTATCTGGTATCACTCGCCTTAGGAGTCGTCGTTATCTCATCTAATCGGGGCAATGTGGATTTGTTTCATGTTCTTTTTGGTAACATTCTGGCACTCCACACAGAGGTACTATGGTTACTGGCTACTATAAGTAGTCTCAGCTTAGTGGTGATGGCCATCTGTCGCAAATTGGCTGTTTATCGTGATTAAGAACCTGAAGTTGGTACTCTGATTCAGGTGAAAGATTAGTTACTCGAAATGCCCAGAATCTTCCAAGCGTATCCTGTTGCTCACCCGGGAATTTTTTCCCATTAACCTCTAGATATGGGATCTTTTCAAGATCGCTTTTGAAAGAGATCTTGATGTTCATAGAACGATGAGATACTGATGCTAGGATATGTTGTAAATCGCCTGAATCCCAGGTAGCTCGGTTGGATTCTCCCTGCTTACTGCAACTCACACCAAGGAAGGATGCCGCCGCAGTAGTAAGTCCAAAAGTCATGAGCGTTCTTTTTTTTATCGGAGCCATTTTGATGCGGTGCTGGAGCGTGCAGCGAGTATAGAGGCGATTATATGTGTTTTTATTTTGCTAGAGGCCGTTGTGATCGGGGAGTTACATGTGATGCGCATTACTCTATTAAAACATTAACTAAGAAAAATTTCGCGGAAGCAATGTAGAAGATGAAGCTCAAATAGGAATAGAATTGGCGAACATGATTTGGTGATCGATAGCGAAGGTGCCGTCCGAGATTTTCTACCCCCCATCAGTATCAAAAGATTGGCAATTACGAAATATTCGCTCTCAATTTATTAGCACAGGGTTCAAAGGTTTCAAATTTTTCTTTTGGTAAAAACCCCACTTAAATGAATAGCCTTTAATGATCACTTGTATGGATCTGGAGAATCAGGTTCGCGCACTCAAAACGTTGTGTTTGAAGGACGAACATGATGACCGATCAAAAATTGCAGCTTGAAAGAGGGATGAATGAATTTATTTTTGATCGGCCGAGCAATCACCATCCTTGCGATATTCGGGACTCTGGTTGCTTGCACAGAACAAAAACAAGTCAGTGAAGAGAGTGATTCTATGCAATCTGAAGAGATAAAAATGCAGCTGCCAACTACACGAGTTGGTTTGGAAGTGGATACCCATTGGGGCGTGGAGGTTCGAGATCCTTACCGTTGGATGGAGGATGAGGAGGATCCTGAGGTTCGTGAATGGTTCGAGCAACAGGGCCATTATGCTGAGCAGGTACTCGATACACTCCCGATTCGCGAGGAGATATTATCCCGATTAACTGTATTAGATCAGGGAGCTGCCTTTACAACATTCGCAGTAAGTCGCCTTGCGAACGGTGACGTCTTTTATGAACGCCGTAATGCCGGTGAGAATATGGCCAAACTATATTGGCAACCTAAAGGGTCAGATGAGGCGATAAAGCTTCTGGATCCTGAGGCATTGGGTGATTCTGATGACCAGCATTTTTCTCTCGAAGTTTATCGACCTTCATGGAATGGTCGTTATGTAGCTTATGGTTTGGCACAAGGCGGGTCAGAGGAGACCACCTATTATGTTCTCGATTTAGAATCCGGTGAGACGATGGCGGACACACTGACGAATATCGAGACTGCTTATAACCGACCGCAATGGGGTCTAGAAAATGAGGGTTTTTTCTATTCCAGACGGCGTGATTTACCGCAAGGGGCGCCCGAGACTGAAATCTATAAGGAAACTCAGGTTCGATATCATAAGGTTGGAAGCGACTCCCTAAAAGATCCCATCATTGCGGCTTTTAAATTATCGGATAAGTTACCTCTGCTGGACACCGATTTTCCCAGTATTGAAATTACACCGCGATCTGATCATGCCGTGCTCAAGGTGAAGCACGGTGATAACAATGAAATTTCATTGTTTACCGCACCCAATGATTCGTTGCTATCTGGGAACATCCCTTGGAAGCGGATTTGTGAGGAGACGGATATGGTCACCGACTACTCGGTGATTGGTGATGAGATATTTCTGATTACTTCGCGCTCCGCTCCGCGGTACAGGCTTGTCGCTACCTCATTACTTTCCCCTGACCTCAAGAATGCCCGTGAGGTATTACCAGCCGGAGATCTAGTTGTTGAAAACATTGCTTTGGCCGCTGATGGACTCTACCTCAATGTCAAAGAAAATGGAGTTGGGAAGGTGATGCGTGTCACACCTGACGAGAAACCTGAAATGCTGCTAACCCCTCGGGGAGGTGCTGCGTATCTATCGGCTATTTCACCCGATGTCGGGGGTGTTCTGGTGTACGAAACAACTTGGATTCAAGGTGGAATACGGTATGCATTTGATCCTATAACCGGTGATTTCACTGATACAGGAATGATTCCTCGAGGTAAGTTCGATAACTTGAAGGGGTATGTAGCAGAGGAGGTTCTGGTTACCTCTCACGATGGAGTACAAGTGCCCCTCTCAATCCTGAGGAGAGCGGACTTGGAGATGAACGGCTCTAATCCAGCCATCGTCTACGGATATGGAAGCTACGGTTCTAGCGTAGATGTCTCTTTTTCTCCGATCCGGATGGGTTGGTTAGAGCGGGGAGGTGTGTTCGCCATTGCGCATGTGCGTGGCGGTGGTGAGTACGGGCAAGAGTGGCATTATGCTGGCCGTATGGCGAGTAAGCCTAACACTTGGAAAGACCTGATTGCGGCGGCGAATTATTTGGTCGAAAAAGGTTATACCAGTCCCAAACACATGGCGCCTATGGGGGGGAGTGCCGGCGGCATATTGGCAGGTCGATCATTAACTGAGCGCCCAGATCTTTTTGGAGCAGCTGTACTTCAAGTCGGAATGCTAGATGCTATTCGAGCTGAGACAACAACTAATGGCGTTCCCAATGTGAAGGAGTTTGGTACAGTTACTGAGAAAGATGGTTTTGAAGGTTTGCTTGCTATGTCCTCATACCACCATGTTAAAGACGACGTGACGTATCCTGCGACGCTGCTCACTCATGGCTTCAACGATCCGCGGGTTGATCCCTGGATGAGTGGCAAAATGGCTGCACGATTGCAATCAGCCAACAAAGGTGAGCCGCCAGTATTACTCCGGGTAGATTTTGATGCGGGTCACGGTATTGGATCGACCCGAGAGCAGCTTTTGTCACAATATGCGGATATATATGCTTTCCTCCTCTGGCAACTAGCTAAGCCAGCAAAATGACGTATTTTTGGAACAGGCTACACAAACAATATTGAGGTCGCGTGTGGATTAGGTGTGATTCTACAGCCGTGCAACATTGACACTAGAATTATTGGGTTCGATATTTGTAGCGACTCTCGGTTATCAGTTTTTAAATCATTAGAGTTTTTTGCCCGAAAAAAGCACACACTATGTTTAATAAACTGCTAAAAGCATCTCAGGTGCCATTTTTTTTCGGTTTTTGAGGCTCTATATCTTTAAGACACGGGAATAATAATTATGAAACGCAAAGAAGAACCAAGTTTTAGAGAGGGTGTCGATCTGCTTTACAACAGGGCCGCTGCTTTGCTCACGATGCCACCCGGCCTTGCCGAAAAAATCAGAGTTTGTAATTCGACCTACACGGTGAGATTTGGGGTACGTCTGAGAGGAGAGGTCCAAGTTTTTACGGGTTACAGAGCAGTTCATTCAGAACATATGGAGCCGGTAAAAGGTGGCATTCGCTATGCAGATTCAGTTGATCAAGATGAGGTTGAAGCACTGGCTGCACTGATGACATACAAATGCGCGCTAATAGATACACCTTTTGGTGGCTCAAAAGGCGGTCTTTGTATAGATCCTAGGAACTTTGATCGCGAGGAGCTGGAGATAATTACAAGACGTTTTGCTTATGAGCTCATAAAGCGAGATTTAATTAACCCCAGTCAAAATGTACCAGCGCCGGATATGGGTACCGATGAGCAAGTGATGGCATGGATTGCTGATCAGTATTCGAGAATGAATACAACTGATATTAATTCGGCGGCTTGCGTTACCGGAAAACCATTAAACATCGGTGGGATTCAGGGGCGGACTGAAGCTACGGGACGCGGAGTACAATTTGCCCTGCAGGAGTTCTTTAGAGACTCGAATGACGTCGAGAGGGCAGGATTGGGGGGAGACCTGGAGGGAAAGAGCGTAATTATTCAGGGCTTGGGAAATGTCGGTTATCACGCAGCAAAATTTTTGAGTGAGAGTGATGGTGTATTGATAACGGGTATCATAGAGAGGGGAGGCGCCTTATTTTCAGAAAAAGGCTTGGATGTTGAAAATATCAAGCAGTGGTTGAAATTAGGGAAGCGAATATCTGATTTTCCCGATGCTTCTTTTGTTCCAGATGGAGAGAAAGTTTTGGAAGAAGAGTGTGACATTCTGATACCCGCAGCGCTTGAAGGCACTATCAATCTTTCTAATGCCCATAAAATAAAGGCATCTCTAATCATTGAGGCAGCTAACGGTCCCGTGACTGTAGGTGCTGACGAGGTGCTACGTGAGAGAGGAATAATTATAATTCCAGACCTTTATGCAAATGCGGGTGGGGTGACAGTCTCATATTTTGAATGGGTCAGAAATCTGTCCCATATCCGTTTTGGGAGAATGGAGAGGCGGAGAGAGGAAGCTAGGCATTCCATGCTTTTAAAGGAGCTGGATGGTCTGAGCGATCTACTAGGCACAAATTGGTCCCTCTCGGACGAATTTAAGAAAAAGTATATGCGTGGCGCTGGAGAACTAGAGTTGGTTAGGTCAGGTCTTGACGACACCATGCGTGCCGCATTGCAGGAGATGAGGAGTGTCCTCCACGAGCGAGACGACATTACAGATCTTCGAACGGCCGCCTATATCTTGGCCATACAAAAGATTATGAAAAGCTATGAGACGAAAAGTCTTTAGGCTTTTTACTAAACTGAACTTGGATAAAAGTCGAGAAAACTTTTTGCTATTTCGCCTCGAAGAACCCTCTTGATCAATTTCGTGGTGTCACTGATTAGCTCTAGCAGAGAGAATTAAAGGGCCTAGGATTTAAAATTTGGTGAATGCTATGTTACCTTGTGGCATCTGTGTCTTGCGTGGGCATGATGGCCTCCCGGCTGGATGTCATATGCTGTTATAAATGCAAGTGATTATTGGGTCGTATCTAAATCAAACTTCAAAGAGTCTGGACAATTTCCATATATCTCTATGATCGCAGTTTAAAAACTGGGCCTAAATTAATTCAACTCGGATTCGCAGAATTAGTTGCGGGACTAGTGATAGCTGTCCTAGCTGGAATTACCAATCTCGGTAAGAGGGAGGGAATGCACTTGGTCGGGACTTGGTGTTGAACGGCAGTAATAAATATTACTTCTGAAAAAAATTCCTAACCCCCAGGGTAAATTAATGCAAACAAATAATATTTTTAAGAAAACTGATAAGGAAGTTTTTTTAATCTCAATTTTTGTAATCATTTTTTGTCAGTGCAGTGATGATTGCCTTTCCCAGTTATAGCAATCAGTTGGCGGCAGACTCTTTGGACTGGATTACCAACCAACTCGGGTGGTTGTATTTGTTTGCAGGAATGTTGCCTCTTGTGATAGCTGCTTGGTTGGCGTTTGGCCCCTATGGACATGTCCTATTAGGGGAGGAGGGCGAACCTCCGGAGTACTCGGGTGTGAGCTGGATTGCCATGATGTTTACCGCGAGCATGGCCGCAGGTTTAATCGCGTGGGGTTTTGCTGAGCCTATCTTTTACATACAAACCCCACCTTTCTCGATTGAGCCACATAGTAACTTGGCTTACGAGTTTGCTCACATGTATCCAATCTATCACTGGGGTATCGTGCCTTGGGCTATTTATTGTCTCCCAGCCATACCTATTGCGTATATGTTGTTTGTTAGAAAGACGAAAAGTTTAAAGATTAGCGATGCTTGTGAAAACGTGCTGCCGCTCAAGGGTCACAGAGTTTATAAAAGCTTCATCGATATATTCGTGGTGCTCGGGATTGTGGGCGGTGTTGCAACTTCGCTGGGGTTTGGAGTGCCTCTCATATCATCGTTAATTACCAAGCTCCTTAATGTACCTGACAATCTGTTGACTCAGGTGATCATCATCTTGGTCATGACGATTATTTTTGGGAGCAGCGCTTATCGAGGGTTGAAAAAAGGCATAAAGGTTCTCGCGGATATAAACTTAGCGTTAATGTTCTTTGTAATGATTTTTATTTTGGCACTGGGTCCGACATTATATATTTTATCTATATCGACAAATTCGATTGGATTAATGATAGATAATTTTTTTCGAATTGCTTTTTGGACCGATCCCATTTCTAAAAGTACTTTTCCAGAAACATGGACGGTTTTCTATTGGGCTTGGTGGATAGCTTATGCACCTATGATGGGATTGTTTTTTGGTCGCATTTCAAAAGGCCGTACAATTCGGCAAGTGGTACTCGGGATTATTGGCTTTGGTGCCTTGGGCACTTTTATGTTTTTAGGTATTGCTGGAGCTTACGTCCTCCATCTGCATGGGACTGGGATCTTAGATGCTATGACTATAATTAACCAGCAGGGAATGGCTCCATTGGTGGCGGCAGTTATATCTGAACTTCCGGCTCCAGGGTTTATTCTGGCGGTGGTCACCATCTTATCAATAGTTTTTTATTCTACCACCTTTGATTCCGCGGCTTTTGTGCTCGCTAGTATCTGCACCAACAATCTGGGTTCAAACCAAGAGCCTGCCGCGAGGCTCCGACTCATTTGGGCTTTGGGTCTTGGTGCAATTGCTGTAGGTTTGATGGTTGTTAATGGCATGGACACTGTGAAATCAATGTCTGTTGTTTCATCCTTGCCAATCATCCCCATAGTTGCGCTGATGTGTTTCGGCTTATACCGCTCTTTAAAGCAATTTCATTAAATTCTTACCTGACTATTTTTAAGCATTAACAGCGGTGTTCAACAAACATTTCCCTGCTATAAGAGATCTTTTCGGTCGTAGCAAAATTTGATTCTAACCCTGCATGGGGGCGATTGGTTATTCTTGAAGGCCTTAGGTCGGGGTAGAGGATCTTTCATTTAGGCTTAAAGAGGTTTCAGAAGCTTCTTTGTCCCCGCGCTGGTTTTTTAATTTAAGGGCTTTTACCAGAGAGTCTACGTATTGTAGCTTTTGTTCAATGCGCCTTGTGATTACGAAGGGATAAGCATCTTGGAGACCAATACTTCGATTCATTTGATTGAGCATTACGGCAAGTGGTCTCCACACTTTGAGTGCCTCCCCCATATTTAAACCCTGCGGTAGCTGCTCAATCATCCCAAGTGTTTGGGCAGAATCCAAGCATTCGTGAATGAGTAAATAGTGACTCCAAGTTTCCGCCCAATCCTCTGAGGGGTGAGCAGTCGCATAGGCACTTATGTAGCCGTCGTGCCAATTTCTTGGAGGTCCATTTTTATAATAGTAATCAAGCTTTCCCTGTAATCAGGCTCACAGATTCCAAATATCTCGTCAAAATACTGACCTAAAGATAATTGGCTGAAAAACTTGTCCCAAAAATAATGTCCGCTTTCGTGGCGAAAGTGACCTAATATTGTGCGTTGCCGTTCATTAAGCTCTGATCTTGCTGTTACCAAAGCCACATCGTCAGCTTCCAAAGCATTTATCGTAATTACCCCATCGGAATATCCTGTTGTGACAGGATTACAATTTTGTGTTTTGCCATGATCAATGTTTTCAAGGAAATCAAACCGTACCCCTGAAGTATGATCTAACCATCCGTTCGTCATGGCAAGGCCAAGTCGCGCGAGCGTATAAATAAGTCGTTTCTTTGCGTTTTCAAGTTTCAACCATCTAAAGTGATTTATTGATTTATTTCCCTGAGATTGACTTTGGTTGGGAATGGTTCTATTGAAGCTACAAGCGTAACAAAGATAATTTGCGTTCTCATTTTTCTCAATGAGCCAATTACAAGCGTCGTATTCAATCGAATTACCACACTTTTTAAAGATTCGCCCATCAACAGTTTTGGCTTCTGATTCAGTTTCGGATTCGATCACCTCCAAATCAAGAGACTTAAAATTGAATCCGAGACTTCTCCCACACGCCCCACAAAAATTGTTTTCGAAAAAGATTTCTTGGCCACATGTACATAGGAATTTTTTCATGGATGCTTCGGAATAGACCAGATGCGGGATAGCTTGTTGTAAAGATCATTGGAGCAGCTCTGTAAAATGAGAAACCTCTCAGCGATTTCAGCAGGGGATGATTGATCCGCATCAAAATAATCAAGATCAAGCGTTATCTCATCAATCCTCACGATGAAATCGTCGCTTTTGCGGAGACGAGAAAAGGTCTTTTTCATAACGTTTAGGCAAAAGATCATTGATCTTGGCAAGCTAGGGTGAAGAACAATTAAATTGACTGCCTCTTTCGGTTCAACCATTGGACCAATAAGCTGCCTGTAGGCATTTAGAGAAGATAATGATTCTAATAAGCTAGCCCATATAAGTGAATCAATGCCGGGGTTGCTTTTCGATCTTGATTCAATAGCTAGAGACATTACGGAAACCACTCGACAGGTGATGTCTACCCTTTCAATCAGTTGCCCCAATCCGAAAAAAGCATGCGCATCGTCTCGAATCTGAGTGGACATAACGAGGCCATTTATCGTCTGGCAGCGATTTGCAATTTCTATTAAGTATTCGAATCTATTTTTCCGAGAAATTGACTTTTCCCCTCGCTCGGCGGCGTACAAATTTAGTTCATTGATCAGTTCCCAAAGTTCCTTGGATAGAAGATGTCTGGTTGTACGGGCATTTTCTCTAGCCATCGCTGTACTGGCGCGTAAACTTGATGGATTGCCTAGTCTAGCGATAAGAAATTCTAGAACAACTGACTCGCTATAACTGTCTTTACGTCCAATCAAGGCCTCTGCAGAACCAAAAATATCGGGAAGCATCTTCCAGGGCAATTCCGTCCCCTTTGGTAAATCCATCCTAAGTTGTGAAAATGTGTTCAGAATACGCGCCGTAGACTCCGCTCTCTCGAGATAGCGCGCCATCCAGAAAACTCTTTGTGCCATCCTCGATAACATTAGTCGCTCGCTTTGTTGACGATCCAGGTATCTTTGCTCCCTCCTCCCTGAGAGGAGTTGACTACCAGGGAGCCCTTACGTAAGGCCACTCTCGTAAGTCCGCCAGGCGTGACCCAGGTAGAGTTGCCACGGAGTGTGAAAGGTCGTAGGTCAACATGCCGTGGCTCCAACGTAGCATTGATATGTGTGGGAGCAGTTGACAGATTGATTGTTGGTTGCGCGATATAGTTACGAGGAAACTTTTTGATTAGGCGTCGAAATTTCTCGTGTTGTTCAGTATCAGAATCGATGCCCATCAAAATGCCATAGCCACCAGATTCATTAACTGGCTTCACCACTAGCTGGTGGATGTGATCTAAAACGTAATTTCGCTGAGATTCATCTGTACAACGATATGTTTCGACATTCTCAATAATAGGTGCCTCACCGAGGTAGTATTTGATGAATTCGGGGACGTAGGTATAGGTCAATTTGTCGTCTGCGACCCCAGTGCCAGGCGCATTTGCTATCGCAACTTTCCCACTTCGCCAAGCTCGCATGAGTCCCGGCACGCCCACCAATGAATCTGTTCGAAATACTTCGGGGTCTAGATAATCATCATCTATTCTTCGATAAATCACATCTACTCGAGCGGGTCCGCGTACAGTGTGCATAAAAACCTTATCAGATTCATCAACAAAAAGATCTGCTCCCTCCACTAGTTCTGCACCCATGCTATGTGCCAGGAATGCGTGTTCGAAATATGCAGAATTCCAGATGCCTGGTGTTAAGACCACTATAACGGGACGTTCTTTAGATCTTGGCGAGAGTGATTTCAGCGTTTGGAATAGTTGTAGTGGATAATCATCTACGGGGTCTATGCTGTAGTCTTCAAAGAGTTCAGGTAAAATTCTTTTTGTGACCTCGCGATTTTCAAGCATATAAGCGACTCCGGAAGGAACGCGTAAGTTGTCCTCCAGCGCAAAAAATTCACCGCTTTCATTTCGCACCAAATCGGTGCCGCAGACGTGCGCCCAAGCACCGTATCGGGGAGACACTCCGAGACAGGCTTTTTTAAAATTTGGGGATTTAAAAATGAGATCTGCTGGGATAATGCCATCTTTGACTATCTTTTGTTGGTTGTAGATATCATCGAGAAAAAGATTAAGTGCCTGACATCGTTGTTTTAATCCTTCTGCAATGACACCCCATTTTTTTGCTGCAATTGCTCGAGGAATAATATCAAAAGGCCAATCTCTGTCATGATTCATTTCTTCGGAATAGACTGTAAAACTTACACCCATGTCTTTGATGGCTAGCTTAGCAAGCGCGGCCCGATGGCTCATCTCGTTAGCTGACAGGGTGGAAAAAAAACGAGCCAAACCTCTTGATGCAGTTCTGGCATTACCATTTTCGGTGATTGCCTCATCGAAAAAATTAGCGGGGCAATATTTTTTCCATATATTTTCGACCGCGGGCATGATTCCCCCTCGATTAATGGTATGGGTTAGTCTTGCAATTCATATGCCAAGTCGCTCAAATTCAACCGATAAATTGAAGAATAAATCTGGCCACCCCAAGCCATAGTTTGGGGTTTAGAGGGAAAATGTTGGTCATTTTTCTTAGAGTGGTGATAATTTTCGATAGGGGCTAATGCCATTACCAAGTGGATGGTTCCTCGACATGCGGCTTTCAACGGAATAAGGCGACTCTGTGCTTTATTTTCCGAGAAATTTTTTACCTGTCAGGCCTTGTTTTTTTTAGTCTTCTTAGATACTTGTTACTGGTGGGGGCAAATAGTTTGTGGTGCCGAAGGGCGTCTTACTTTATTAATCGAGGCTGTTTAGGGAGCATGGGGGAAAGCTTTATTTTTCCTTCTGGCCTGCACTGCTTCTGTTAAGTTAACCCTTTTATAGACAAATGCCTTTTCTTCCACAAATTTTTCTCCAAAAACTGCAACCCAGTCTTTGTGGAGACCAAGCCTCCCTGGTGTCGGCGGTTTGATAGTGAAAGATAATGTAAAAGTATTTTCAGCACTGCCGGGTAGCTTTACATTTTGAGCGTAATGCAAGCCATCGTTTAGGTTAAGGTGAGGAACAAGTGCGAAAAAGAGCTGTTCACCGGTTTGTTCGTTTATCAACTCGACATTTGCTTGAAGATATCCAACATGACCTCCAATTGGAAAGCCAGCTGGAGCCCCTGATGTCCATGTGATGAGGGCTTCGATATGAACATCCGTATTTTCTTCTTCAAGATAAAATCCGGTCGGAATTATGGAATCTCTTGCCGCTGCCTCAAAGGTTAGAGCTATACCTGGCTCAATAAATCCCTTCCCTACTATTGTCTCCGCCTTCACCACGCCGCTTGAAAGGAGCGTAAATATCAGTATAAAAGTTGGTGCTTTTTTTGTTAATTTCATTTGTCAGTTGAGTCTCCGATACTTTTTGTTATTAAAAATTTCAGAACGACGATGCTGATTTGGCAATGATATATGAGGGTGTCGGTTCAAAACAGTTTAAGACGGTTTTTGGCCTGATGCTACTCGGCATACAGCCTAAACCCAAAGCCAAACCATTAAACTTAAATATCTCCAATAGCCCATGATATTCCAGATAGTCGTCAGGAACCCTCTCACCAAAATTTACCAGTACAAACTCGGTTTCCGCCAATTTCAGAACAGAACCCATACACTCGACGACCCGTGTTTACTCATTAAGTATTAGACCTTGAGCACTATATCTTGGCAACTCTGGCATACTTGATGTGGGAATTAGGTTCTAGGGCAATGAAGGGCTTATCATTAGATTCCTCGCAAATTTTAATGAAGTCAATTTTTTAAAATTGAGGGCTTTAGGTTCGATTTGCGGGCACTTTGAACGAATGAGCGGTTCACTTCGGAGATTATAATGAAAACTAGGATTACTGAGCTTTTCCAGATCGAACATCCCATTATTCAAGGGGGAATGCACTTTGTGGGCCTTGCGGAGATGGCTTCGGCTGTCTCTAACGCGGGAGGTCTGGGAATCATTACGGGACTAACCCAGGGAACACCGGAACGACTCAGTCACGAGATAGCACGCTGCAAAGAGCTCACCGATAAGCCCTTTGGGGTAAATCTGACTTTCTTGCCCTCCCTAACCCCACCAGATTATCCAGGTCTGTTGCAGGCAATCATAGATAATAATGTCAAGATTGTTGAGACGGCGGGCAACAATCCCGCGAAATACCTACCAGCAATGAAAGACGCTGGCATTAAGGTGATTCACAAGTGCACATCAGTACGTCACTCAATAAAGGCGCAATCGATAGGATGTGACGCGGTTTCGGTGGATGGTTTTGAGTGCGGTGGTCACCCTGGCGAAGACGACATCCCAAATTTCATTTTGTTACCAAGAGCCGCTGAAGAGCTGGAGATTCCGTTTGTTGCATCTGGTGGAATGTCTGACGCGAGGTCACTAGTGGCGGCGCTTGCGATGGGTGCGGATGGTATGAATATGGGTACACGCTTCATAGCGACTAAAGAGGCGCCTGTTCACAAGAGTGTCAAAGAGGCGCTTGTCGGTGCATCAGAGCTTGATACTCGTCTTGTGATGCGCCCAATTCGAAATACAGAGAGAGTGTTGAATAATGCAGCCGTCGAGAGATTACTTGAGAAAGAGAAAAGATTGGGGCCGGATATAAAATTTGAGGATATTGCTGAAGAAGTAGCTGGGGTCTACCCGAAAGTTATGCAGGAGGGGGATATGGATGCGGGAGCTTGGTCGTGCGGAATGGTTGCAGGATTGATCCATGACGTCCCATCGGTTCAAGAATTGATAGATCGAATAATGCAAGACTCCGAAAAGATTATAAAGGGTCGTTTGGCTTTGCTTTAGAGTGGTGAAATTATGGTCTGTATTTGCCTCTAATTGTTGTTAATAAATCTTTAATATCCTTGCGGAAAATTAACTTTGGTGAGGGAGTATTTGTTGGCCAGAATTATTTGGGGGGATGCTAGAGCGATTGTGGGTTAAGCCGACTGGGCGATTCATGGTGTGTCAAAAATAGGCGTTTGTTTGGGTTTTTTCGGCACCTCTTGGCGAACTAAGCGAAGAAAATGTGCTAAATCGGGCATTGGGCGACAACAGTAGCAGTAAATTTTATAGAGAAATAAACAAAAAAAATGCTGGACTTGTTCGTCTTCGGCGCGCAGGCTTATCAAACTTGAAATTATGCTCTCTAATTATGGCTCGTACCCGTCGTTTTCTTTGCATTACCACGCTCTCACGTTTATAAGTAAAGAACTGATTTCTAGTAGATAAGACTTTTATTGTTATTTATTTATTTGTTTAGGAAATATAGTTTATGTCAGATACTGTTACTGGGACCGTGAAGTGGTTCAACGAATCAAAGGGTTTCGGGTTTATTGAACAAGAATCTGGGCCTGACGTTTTTGCACATTTTAGTGCAATTGTAGGAGAGGGCTTCAAGACCCTTGCCGAGGGTCAAGCCGTTGAATTTAAAATCACTCAGGGCCAAAAAGGGCCGCAAGCCGAGAATATTGTCCCGCTCTAAGAAAAAAAACTAGGGCATGTGGGGCGTTAGCGCTCTGCATGTCACTAGAAAGCAAGCCATCGCCGATGGTTGAAACACGCACAAGACAGGTTAGGTGCGCCTTATAACCGGAGTATCTCTTGTTTAGGGGGCCTCGGCCAAGAGGCGTTCGGGCACGTTTTTACCCGGCTTGTCGTGAGGTAAGCCGGACACTTTTTTTTCAAAATTCAGACAGAGTTCTGCCAAGCAGAGAATACGGTGTGCGGTACGCCTAACGTCCAGGCTCGCAGATTTTTCCGGCTTTGCGAGCATTTTAGGTATCACCTACTAAATCTTAGGTAACGTAACTGCCTCATTATTCTTATCTACTTACCCTGATTTCAGTAACTCCCCGTTAGCGAATAAATGGCATCATTAGAGTAAATTGCGAGTCTCATTTTTTTCGACTCATAATTTTGCAGAGGTATAAAAAATAAATGCATCCGCCAATGAAAGATCATGAGAAGTTGGGTTTTCCGATTCAATCGGTTCGAGCTAATTTCCCCTCACTTGACACCACCGACGCTGGGCAACGGCGGATCTACTTCGACAATGCGGCGGGCACACAGGTTCCTCAACAGACTATTGATCGAGTAACCGACTTTTATACTCGATTTAATAGCAATACGGGGGTATTTAATTCCACGTCGATTGAGGTGGACCTTTTATATCGTGATGCAACGATCGCATTAGCTGATTTCCTTGGGACATCAGATCCCGGCGAAATATTGATCGGGGCTAATATGACTACGCTGACATACCAAATCTCTCGTAGTCTCGCTCACCGATTCAAAGCTGGGGACGAAATCATAATTACTCGTATGGAACATGAGGGCAATGTTAGCCCGTGGCTGCAAATGGCTGAAGAAGAGGGTTTGATAGTCCGTTGGCTGGATTTTGATCGAGATACCTGGCGCGTAGAGCCCGATCAGCTTGGGTCGCTTTTGACTGAAAAAACTAAATTGTTGGCACTTAACTACGCAAGCAATCTGACTGGCGGAGTGAACAATGTAGGGGAATTAACAGCACGGGCAAAAGACGCTGGTGCTTTGGTCTATGTTGATGCAGTTCAATTCGCGTCACACCATTTAATCGATGTGAGGGCGTTGTCTTGTGACTTTTTAGCATGTTCACCATACAAATTTTTTGGCCCACATTTGGGGGTCGTATTTGGAAGACGCGAGTTGTTGGAGGAGATGCATGCTTATAAACTTCGATGCGCTTCAGAGGATTTGCCTCTTCGTTTTAGTACGGGTACTCCAGCGTTCGAACTGATAGCGGGGTTGATGGGAACCTTCGAATATTTTGAATGGCTTGCAGATGCGCTCGGAGCCCAAGGCCAACGTCGAGACTTATTTTCAGCGGCTTATTCAGCAATGGGCGATCACGAGTACGTCTTATCTTCGAGGTTTCTCGAGGGCCTTCGTGCCATTCCAGGATTGACTATCCAAGGCCCGAAGATGCCTGAAAACAGAGTTGCAACATTTTCATTT
>MDTB01067306.1_pt1 | contig 20131 bp, 22 predicted proteins | sample 811161 | NCBI WGS metagenome assembly MDTB01 (sample SAMN05326650, study PRJNA326480) | marine metagenome | isolation source: seawater | place: Mediterranean Sea | collected 2009 | reverse complement strand
GACCGTAATTTAATATGTAGCTGTTCTTCTATTGAATCTTATGTAAATAGTTGATTTTCAGTTAATAGATATTAAATTTTATTTTTTTTTAAATAATTTTTTATCTTGATAATATTTTTACTAATCATACCTGCAAAGTGAACTATTATTACAGCTTTGGTTTTTTTTGTAATCAGATTTTTTAGGCTTTCAAAATCAAGCAAAAAATCATTATCAACATCACAAAAAACTATTTTAGCTCCTGACTTTAGGACGGCAGAACCTGTAGCTATAAATGTTTGAACTGGTATTATTACTTCATCATTTTTATTTAAATTTAAGCTACTAAGACTGATTTCTAATGCACCAGTACAAGAATTTGTAGCTATAGCATATTTAGTCCCACAATAATTGCTAAATTGTTTCTCAAAATTTTTAACTTGCTCTCCCATTGTTAACATTTTGTTACCTTTTAGAATCTCTTTTGTTTCTTTGATAATTCCTTTAATGTCACTTGGTGGAAAATACGGGTAACAAGTTTCGTATGTTTTTTTATTTTTCATATTCTTTTATATATTTTTTTAAACCAGCTTTAATCGATAAAGGCTTAAATCCAAGCAATTTTTTTGCTTTTAGATTGCTAATTTTTACATCGAAATCTGAAGGTGAAGATTTTTTAATAAGAATTACTTTAGATCTGCTTTTTGTAAAACGAATTAATAATCTCACAATATCTAAAAGTTTCAATTCTTCTTTGCTTCCTGCCATAAAAATTTCATGTTTAGATAACTTTGATTTTTTTTTATAAATTAAGTAAAGTATCTCTACAGCACTACTTACGTGAATTAAATTTCTCAATTTTTGGCCGTTGTTGAAAACTTTTATTGGTTTATTATGTTTAGCTAGGTTATAAAATTCATTAACAATGCCCACGTTATTATTTATTCCAAATATTGATGGAAATCTTATAATACAGTTTTTTATTTGAGTTTTTTTAAGCTCTATTTCTATTAATTTTTCAGTCATATATTTAAAAAGTCCATAGTAGCTATTTGGTGTTGGTATAGAACTTTCATCAAATATGCCTGAATGAGTTTTTTTTGAAAAAACACTGCCAGTAGAAATATATATAAATTGATTAATTTTTAAATACTTTGCAAGTTCAATAATATTTTTTGTAAGTAAAATATTAGTTTTATAAAAATCTTCAAATTTTTCTGATAAGTTAAATGTTTTTGTGGCTAAATGAAAAATTGTTTGAATTTCATATTTTTTTAATATTTTTTTATTAAGCGAGTTAATATATATTAGATTATTAAAGTGTTTATTTAAAAAAACACCCATATTTTTATGTTTATAAACTATTATTTTTAGATTTTTTTTTAACAAAAATTTAACTAAATTATTTCCTAAAAACCCTGTTCCTCCAAAAATTAAAATTGCTTTCATTTTTCAAATTTATTTAATACCTACTAATCTATTAAATCATCCTCTTCATAATCATTATTGGAAGCTGTTCCAATTATATCATCCCATTGCATAGGGCTGATACCATTGCCTGGTCTTTTTGTTGAAATATTATCTTTTGTAAATAAATCACCTTTTTTTATTTTAGTTTTTGCAACAATAGATTTTCTTGCTACCAGAATATTTTGCAATTCACTCTTAGACGGTTTTTTTATGCTACTTCCAAGAGCGATCTCTATATTTCTTATATTTTTTATCATGGCTTCAAGCTGATCTGGCTCAAGGCTAGCTTTATGATCTGGCCCTTCCATATTACAATCTAAAGTAAAGTGTTTTTCTATACATCTTGCACCAATTGCAACAGCAGCTACAGAAACCTCGATACCTTGTGTATGATCACTGTATCCAATATTTACATCTAATTCTTTTCCAATTGTAACCATTGCTTTTAAATTTACATCCTCGATCGGCGCTGGATACTCAGAAGTTGTATGTAGAACTGTAATTTTACTTTTTTTAGTTCCAGATTTAATTAAAACATTTAAAGCATTCTTAACTTCGTCGATCGTTGACATACCAGTTGAAAGTATTAATTTTTTATTTAATTTTCCTATATGTCTAAGATAAGGTAGATTTGTGATTTCGCTACTTGGTATTTTAAAAGTTTCCAAACCTAAGTTTTTTAATAATTCTATACTTTCATGGTCAAATGGAGATGATATAAATAATATTTTTTTATTATCACAATATAAAATAAGCTCCTTGTGTGCTTCAGTACTAAGTTCTAATTTTTTAAGCATTTGAAACTGAGTTTCATTTTTTTTTGTGCTATTTTTTTGGTAAATTGCTTTTTGAGCACTTTTTGTTGCAAGATTGTCTGCTTTAAATGTTTGAAATTTTACCGCATCTGCTCCTACTGAAGACGCAACATCAATTAGTTTTTTTGCTAATTCAATTGAACCATTGTGATTCACACCTGCTTCTGCAATGATAAATACACTCATTTAACTAAGCTTCCTGCTTTAATAAAACTATTTTCTTTTATCTTAATGTTATTATTTGTTGTTACATTACTTCCAATGAAACATTTGGACTCTATTTCAACCCCACCATTAATAATTGCATTAGTTGAAATATGGCAATGATTAGCTATCACACAATCATGTTCAATTAACGACTTTGAATTTATAATACAGTTATATCCAATATTTACATTCGCATTAACTATTGCATTATGCATGATTACCGTACCCTTACCTATTTTTGAGTGTCTGGACACATGGGCGTTAGGAGAAATAATAGTTGGTAATGAAAACCCTACTTTATAAACTAAATTAAAGAGTTTAATTCTTAATGATGGAGACTTAATCTGACCTGCTGTTATTAAGGCATATTGGTATTTTTTAGATAAAACTTCTAAATCTAAATCATTTCCAATAACTGAATATCCTAAAATTTTAGTATTCAAAAGTTTAGGTTTATCGACTACGCCAGCAATTTCATACTTTGCTTCTTGCTCGATTACATCAATTACTGATTTACAATGGCCGCCACCACCGATTAAAATAATTTTATTCATAGCGTCAAACTACTTGGTAAATTAACAATGCGCTCATCAAGCCAATCTGAGTTTTTTAATTCATCACATTGTGCATCTTGAAACATGGGTAATTTGTTCATTAATGTCCAGATTGGTCTAGTCATGATACCTTTAGAATTAGTCTCTTCTAAAAATTGATCTCTTTGCACTTTATTTTCAAGAATAATGCAATTTAACCAATAATTCGATTTACTATTCTTCGGTTCTTTAAAAAAACTGTATTTTGAGCTTTTAAAAAAAACTTCATACTTTTTTGCCAAATTTCGCTTGTTGCTTATGAAATCATTAAGTTTTTCTATTTGGGCAACTAATAACGCTGCATTTAAATTGGGCATTCTATAGTTATAGCCAATCATGTCGTGATTATAATTCCATTTATGAGGTGTTCTTGCTGTTGTAGTTAAATGTTTTGCTTTTTGTGCAAGACTTTGATCGTTGGTAATTATACATCCACCTCCACCAGCTGTTATAATTTTATTTCCATTAAAACTCATAGTTCCTATGTTTCCAAAAGTGCCTGTATGTTTCCCCTTATAGAAACTACCTATACTTTCAGCAGCATCTTCAATTAGAAATATATTATAGTCATCACAAATTTCTTTTATCTCATCAATTCTGCAAGGATGACCATAAGAATGCATGGGTACACATGCTTTAATAATTTTTCTTGTTTTGTTATTTATGCACTCATTTTTGTTATTAATTGTAGTATTTTTTTCAAGAAAAGATTTCAAAGCTATAGGTGATAAACCCATGGTGTCTTTATCAACATCAATAAATATAGGCTTTGCACCACAATAGCTAATTGCATTACATGTAGCAATAAAATTTAATGGCTGTGTCAATACTTCATTTTCTTGTCCAACCTTAGCTAATATCAATGATATATGAAGAGCAGAAGTACCATTGGTTGTTGCAATTGCATATTTTGAACCTGTGTAATCCACAATTTTCTTTTCAACATCAATAACGAAATTTCCAATTGATGAGACTAATGTTGATTCAATACACTTGTTTAAAAATAATTTTTCATTTCCAATAAATTTTGGCTCATGCAAAGGAATATAATTTTTTGTTTGATATGTCTCTTGAATAAAATTTATAACCTCATCAAACATTACATTTTTCCATCAAGATATTTTTTTTTATCAATATAATTAAATTCTGGGATTAATTTCTTGAATTCTTCAATAATAGACTCTTTATCCCATATCATATTCGATTTAAATTTAGTTATAGCACTCTCAAAATCATCAAGCTCTTTATTATAATTTTCTAGATTATTTTTTATGATGCCTAAGTTTATATACTTATTCATATCAAGCTTCTCGTTTTTTTTAAAAAATTCCTCAATATCTTTCTCACCGGTAGTATTGCTACTAGTAAACAAACATGGCCACTTTTTATTATCTGGTAGAGTTTTTACTAGCGCCCTTGCCTCATCCTCAGTTTCACATATATAGGCTTCATAACCTTTCGATTTAAGATATTTAATAGCTAGATCAGAAAAAGATAATAAGTTTTTCTCTTTACTTAACTTTGGAAAATATATTTCTCTATTTTTTCCAAAAATACAACTTAACAAGCATAGTTCTCCACTTTCTTGTGGGGTTAAAAAATATCGTTTTACATCACTTGGCGCAGCAATCGGTTGTCTTTTTTTAATTCTGTTATCAAAACTATGTAAAAGTGATCCATCACTGAAAGCAACATTAGCAAATCTAGCTGTTGAAACATCAATATTTGAAGATCTTCTAATTAAATACTTTTCCATAATTCTTTTACTTGCCCCCATAAGATTAACTGGGTTAGTAGCTTTGTCTGTACTTACACAAAAGTATTTTACTGCATTATTTTTTATTGCATGTCTTAAAGTTTTGTCTGTATTTAATATGTTTACATTTATTAACCTCATCAAAGTAAATGGATCTTTTTCACTCCGGACATGCTTTAAGGCAGATAAATTTAATATGTAGTCATATTTACCATCAGATCGAATAAATGCATCGTATTCTATAGAGCCAACATCCAAAGCAAGAGTTTTGAATTCACCTTTTATATAACCAAACTCACTTCTTAAGTCTCTAACCAATTCAGTTAAGTTATTTTCATTTATATCAATCACATGAAGTTTTTTTGGATTTCTTTTGAATATTTCCTTAACCACTGCACTACCGATTGATCCTGCTCCACCAATTACAATAAAGTTTGAATTTACAATTTTTTCTTGAATTTGTGTTTCATTTTTTTTTATATCATCTTTAAATAAATCTGATTTTCTTCCTATTAAATTTAAAAAAGCATTCATATTAATTTTTAGACTATTTTTTAATTTATTTTATAACAAACTAAAGTGACCAACCATCATCAACAATTATATTTTGTCCATTAATATATCTAGAGTGATCAGATATTAAAAAAATAATAGTCCCAACCAAGTCACTAGCTTCTAACATACCTTTATCATTACACGATTTTTTATATTTTTTTAAAAAACTTACTGGTTGGGCATTAAGAATACCGCCTGGACTTACAGAATTTACTTTTATATTAGAATTTCTATAATACTTAGAAAGATATTTGGTAATGGCTATTATACCTGCTTTAATTGCGCTATATTCAATTGGTGAAACCATTGAAGTCTCTAAATAATGATCAAATTTAGGAGTACTTGTTCCTTGTATTGATGATAAGTGGATTAGATTTCCATAGCCCTGGGATTTAAAAAAACTAAGTACTTTTTGTGATAATAAAATTGCTCCACCTAGTTGATTATTAAGATCTTCATATAAATGTTTTTTTTTCAAATTTTCAAATTTAGTTCCCCATCCATTAGATTTGGGATACGCTGAATGGATAACTGAGTCTAATGCACCAAACTTATCAATTGTTTTTTTAATACATAAATCTATTTGGTTAGTTTTATTTACATCTGCAACAATATGCAAAAAATTTTTATTTTTTAAATATTTCTTAAATTTTTTAATTATTTTTTTATCTTTATCAACTACTACAACTTTTGCTTTATAGTCTAAAATTTTTTTTGCTAACTCTGAGCCTAAAAGTCCGCCTCCCCCAGTAATTAAAACTATTTTATTTTTTATCACAAAGATTTTATTTTATTTTTAAATAAATAATTAGCAATTTTAAAATCTAATCGCGTATCTATATCTATGGCTCTTTCTTCAGGCATCAAAACGCCACGCACTTTACTTCCCCAAAAATGTTGTCTTTTTAAAATAAAATTAGGCCTTGAAACATAGCATCCCGTAGTTAAATCATATATATCACTAGAGTCTTGACGTCTGATGATTTTTGATCGATTGCGATTAATTAAGTTTAGATAACCATTTTTTTTTAATTTAACCATATTAAATGAAGGGTCTCTTTTAGCAATAGACATTGTAACAACAAAGTCTGTATTTTCATCAAGTGCTAATAAACTTTTTTTGACATCTTGAGTATTCCTTAGAGGACATGTTGGTGGTAAAGAAATAAATCTGTCAAATTTTCCAATTTTTCTGTATGTAAATTTGATTGCATGTTGCCAGGCATCCCATTCATTTGAATAATCTCTAGCTAGTTTTTTAGGTCGTTTTATGACAATTGCACCAAATTTCTCTGCAATTTCTGCAATTTTATTAGAGTCAGTAGATACTAAACATTTGTCAATTTGTTTTATCTTTTTAGCAATCTGAATAGAATAGAATATCAAAGGTTTATTCATAATTTTTTTTATGTTTTTGTTTGGGATACCCTTTGAGCCTCCTCGAGCAAAAATAAAAGCAAATGTCTTCATAAAATAAATTTTATAACTTAATTATATTTTTAATTTTATGACTTTTCTTAGCCATTATAACTAGATTTAGGGCATCTATGCCATCATCTACAGAAACTTTGGGAGTTACCTTTCTTTCGATACAATTAATAAAATGATTTAACTGATTCTCATACATATTGTTCTTTCTTTTGTCGAACTGCCATTTTTTAATCTTTCCATTTTTATTTTCTAGTGTTACACAATTCTTAATACCATTCCAGGTTAGTGTACCTTTTGAACCAATAAGTTTACATGATCTTTCAATTTTTTGATTACAAAAATCTAGATAGATAGAAACAGGTAAATTTTTTTTTGAAATTAAATTCAAATAAGCACTATCTTCGACGTTTATATCAAGATTTTTGCTGTTATTTAATATTGAATGGATTTTTATGAATTTTCCAAAAATCCAATTTGAATAATCTAGCTCATGACTTAATTCAAGTAAGACACCACCTCCTAAACTTGACCTAGCGCTAACTGTATTGCGATAATCCTTTTTTGGTCTCCAATGAGGTAAATACGATGTGCATTTAATATTAACTGAAATTGGTTTGCCTGCTTTGAATGATAAAACTGATTTATTAAAAAAGTTTAAACTATTTGAATATCTAAGTACATAACCTACTAAAACTAACGTATTGAATTTTTTACATACTAATTTAAAATTTTTAATATTTTTAAAGTTATGAGATAAAGGTTTTTCAATTAAAGTTGGTATTTTTCTTTTAATAAATTCTTTAGCTTGAGTTAAGTGATGGGGTGCTGGACTACAAATTATCACACCATCTAATTTAAGTTTAATATCATTAATATTATCAACGTTATTATAAGCTAAATTCTCATTTGTATCTTTTTTTCCTCTTCTAGATCTGAATAAAATTATCTCGATGTCTGGTCTTAATTTTTTTAAAATTCTAAGGTGTCTTTTTCCAATGCTTCCAAGTCCAACTATTGCTATTCTTCTTACTTTATTTTTTTTAGTTTTCATATGGTAAAAAACTGGCTTCTAAAATCTTAATTTTTTTGTAAACTTATAGATGTTAAAAACCTTTGCATAAATATTAATCAGGTTATTCATTAATTAATTCATTAAAAGTTCCTTGGCCTTTAAGCATACCTTTATCGAGTTTAAATATAATGTCACAATTCTTGACAGTATTCAAACGATGAGCAATCAAAACAATAGTAATATCTTTACTAATATTATTTACAGCATCCATAACTGCTTTTTCTGTTTCATTATCCAGAGCACTCGTTGCCTCATCAAGAATTAATACTTGCGGGTTGTGATATAAGGCCCTCGCTATTCCTATGCGTTGACGTTGACCTCCTGATAATCTTACACCACGCTCGCCAATTTTAGTTTGATAATTTTTTGGTAATTCTTCCATAACGAATTCATGTAAATTTGCAATTTTTGAGGCTTTTTCGACTGCCTCTTTACTAATATCTTTAGTGTCAACACCAAAGGCAATATTGGCACCTACAGTGTCGTCAGAAAGATAGATATTCTGAGGGACATAACCAATTGATCGTTGCCAAGATCTCGAATTTTGTTTTGATATAATTTTGGTGTCAACTTCTAAAGTACCTTTTTGTGGTTCAAGTAATCCTAATATAATATCAACAATTGTTGTTTTGCCACTACCTGTGGCACCAACTATTCCAACTATAGATTTTGCAGGAATGGTTAAAGAAATATTTTTTAAAGCTGTTCGAGATGCATTTGGATAATTATAATAAATATTTTTTAGTACAATAGTCCTATCAAGTGATAAAACTCCTTTATCTTGATTTGAATAAATAGGTTTAAGACTTTTTATATCATCAGTTAATTTATCTATTGCAGGATTATAATATGTAAGTCTAGTAAACGAGGCATAAATATGTTGTAGCGCTGGAATAAGGCGATAACCAGCAAAAACATACAAGCTGACTATAGGTAAAGCGCTGTTGAAATTTCCCGACTGAGCGATCATAAAAAGTGTGATTAGTAAAATACCCCCGAAAGCAATGCCCTCTAGTATAAAACGGGGAAATTGAGCTACAACTTGAGAGGTTGCCTGACTTCGAGCGTAAACTTGAGCAGAGTCAGAAAACATTTTAATATAAGTTTGTTCTAATCCTCCAACTTTGACTTCTTTTGAAGCACCAAAAGCGTCACTTACTGCAGTAAAACGTAGCTCATTATTTTTTAAGCGTTCTTTTCCAATACCTTTAAGATATTTACTTAAAAAATAAAAAATTAGACCATAGGCTCCCCCAAGTGAAAAACCAACTATTAGGGTTAGTTTAGGGTTAACTAAAATTAATAAGGTTATTATTGTGATTGTAACCATGCTATTAGCTATTATTTCCATCAAAGGATTTATACCGCCCCCAACTATTTGACCTATCTCTGATAATATCGTCTTTCCAATATCAGCACTGTGACGATTTAAAAACCAGCTATATGGTTGATGTAAATAACCTTCGATTAAACGTTTTCCTATTGTATAGTTACGCATTTGGACAAATCTAACTTGCAGATAAGTTGTTAGTGCTTTAAAAGTAAGTGAAACAACTAATATTACAAATACAAGAATACCTAAAACAAAAAGAAACTGTTTATTATTTTCAACTCCAAATAACTCTGAAAATTCAAACATTTGATTTAAAACAAAGTTTGTCTCAATAAGTGCTGGGTTTGTAAGAACAGTCATAAATGGTAAAATAGATGCTACACCAATCATATCTAGCAAAGCCATTATTAATATCATTACTAATAACAAACATGCCCGTCTACGTTCATGAGGTGTTAATAGAAACAATAATTTTTTAACAGTTTGCATAAAACTTTATTTAAAAGATCTAAGTTGTTAATGAGTCTAACTTTAATAATTCTAATCTACTAATTAGTAAAAATAGTGTTTTAATGAAATATTTATTCATAAAAGATATTGAAGAATTCAATTACTCCTTATATTCACTTAATTCACAGATCACGAAGTCAGGCTAAAGTTAATTGCCATTAATAAAATCACCAAAAATTTTTTAGCCCATGAACTGACTTTTATCAAGCTTAAAGAAAAAAATTTAGATAATTTAGTATCTGCTAAATAATACAGGTAACTTTTCTTTATTTTGAAAGAAAAATCCTCTCACAGTATCTCTGTATGCATTCTTTTCTCCTCTAGAGAATCTTATGTCTACAGAATGGTAGGATTTGCTATTAACTGACCAACAAATAAATCTATTTTTAATAAAATCTATGTCTTTTACTTTTTTAAAATCATACCACTGCAAATGATTGTCTCCTTTATGGTCTAAATTTTTTAAAGGTTTTAATATTTGTGTACCATTATGTTTGTGCCTATTATCTTTTGGTAAATAAAATAAAAATGATAATATTTTGCTATTTTGGTCCCTATGAGGTGTTATAGAAAATGCATCATAGTCTCTACACCATGTAGTTTTTAGTATTCCTTTTGAGTAATTTTTTTTAATATTAAATTTTTCAAATAATTTTTTTTTGAATTCATTTGACTCAAAAATAAATGACAGATCTGAAATCATATCAAGTTTTTTATGATTAAATGTATAAGTTTGAGCCTGCCAGCTTCTTCTCCTTCCTTTAAATTTATGTGTTTGCCATTTTTCATCTCTTGGTATTTTTTTTATTATATTTTTATAATCATTTTCTTTTAAAAAATTATCTATACATAAATATTGAAAAGGTTTTTTTTCTAATTTATGGGTGGCAATTTTATCTAATATATAATCAAATTTCATATTTTATTTACTTCAAGAATTTTTGACCCAGAATCTTCAAATTTAATTTTACTGAATTTATATTTTTTTTTTGTAAGATAACTTAGAGCATTATTTAAATCTTTACAAATCATTACAAAGAAACCACCTCCACCAGCACCCATTATCTTTCCCCCGAAAAAAAATTCACTTTCCATTAACTTGTCATACATTTTATTAAGTTTGTTGTTAGAAATTTGATTACTGAGTTTTTTTTTCACTTCCCAGTGAAAATGGAAAAGATTTCCAATTTTAGAAAAGTCTCCTTTTTTTAAATATGTTTTAATTTTAGGAGTAAACATTTTTAACTCATCATAAAGTTTGATTTTGTCGGAATTTTTCTCTTGAGATTTTATTATTTCATTTGAATTCCTTGTTTCTTTACTAAAAATCAAAATCATTTTTTTATTTATTAATTTTTTTATTTCAGGATGCTTTTTAATATTTGATACTTTGAATGTACCATTTTTTGATATTTTTACTTCCTTAAGCCCACCATGTACTGCCATAATTTGATCCTGCCAGCCACCATCAAGCTTTAATATTTTTCGTTCAATATTAAAAGCAATTTTTATAATATCATCACTGTTAAGTTTTAAATTATATTCACTATCTATTAAAGTAATGAGACCAACAACTAAACAAGAAGAGGATCCTATGCCAGACCTTGTTGGTAAAGTTGTAAAAGTTCCAATATTAAGGTTCTCTTTGATTTTAAAATACTTTAGTGTCTCTCTTATCAGTCGATTTTTTATCGATGAGTTTTTTTCATAAAAATCACACGTTGTTGTTTGGATCATAGTTCTATTATCAAAAGGTCTTTTTGATATATAAACAAACATATATTCTTGAATAGACATTGAAACAAAATTACCGCCTTTAATTTTATAATAAAATGGTAAATCTGTTCCACCGCCAGCTAAAGGTACTCTAAATGGGACTCTACAGATTTTCATTTTAACAGTTTATATATTTTTTAAAAATTTTAAGGGAATTTTTGTAGTAGGAATGCTTCATAAACCAGGATAAATTATTTTTTCCCAACTGATTAAACTTTTTTTGGTTATAGTCACGTAAAAATTTGCAAATTATTCTTACATTTTTAAAACTTACTACAAGATAGTGATTTGAAGTACTTAAATTTGTTTGATTAATAATCTTATTTGTAATTATGGGTATTCCACCTGAAAACATATCAATAATTTTTACGTTTCTTCCTGTTCCAGTTAAAATTGGGGCCAATCCAACTTTAGCATTTGAAATAAGGTTTTTATTATACTTCTTAAAGGTGATATTTTTTATTACTTTTGGCTTTCCAGAACTCAATATCAAAAAAAATTTTTCATGAAGTACACTGGCAATTTCTCTAATTTTTTTATAAGCTAAATCATTTTGAGCCCAATTGCTTTTAATATAAAGAAAATCATAGATTTTTTTACTCTTTTTTTTAGATAACAATAAATCCGCTGGAGTATTAAAATTAAAAATTTTTTTTTTATTAATTTTGTTTTTTTTTAAATAATTTATTTCTTGAGAAGTTAAATCACAAATATAATTGAAATTATTTATAGTTTTGAGTTCATTTTTTTGAGAGAGAGAAGTTTTATCTATTATATTTATTTTTTTAAAATATTTTTTTCTAAAGTTATATAGGTCATGTGATACTACTATTTTTTTTGTATCAATTTTCTTTAAAAGGTCTAAATATATGAAGGCTAGTTTTGTGGTATTTACAATAATGGTGTCAAATTTATATTTTTTTAATTTTTGGATGATTTGGTTTTTAACATAATTTTTTTTTTTTAAATTTAGTACAGGATCAATTCTATTATTATTTTTATTACAGCATATAAAATGGACTGAGTAGTTTTCTGACAAATATTTATAGATTAAATAAATAGTACTTTGCATTCCACTTTTTACAGGTATTAAATTTATAGGGGATAAAATTAAAATTTTTTTCAAAATGAGTAAATTCTTTTAATTAGCTTCATTGTTTTTAAAGCCTCGCGCGAGTTACATGGTTTTAAAAATTTAGATTTTTTGTTGCCAAGAACAAACCTTAACTCTTCTTGAAAAACTTTATAATTTGAAAACTCAACTTTTTTCTCTGTTTCTCTTTGTCTTTTTTTAAACTTATTCCACCCCCATCGTTCACCTTCATAATACACTTGATTTCCATAAGACCTATCTCTTCCCTTAATAATTACATATTTTTTATCTCCATTTAAATTTATTTCAAAAGTGCTTCTCCACTTTGTTATTGATAGGTTTACGACAATTAATGGGATTTTTTTTGAAGTGAATATTAAAACCGAGTCTTCCTCAATTCCTTGTTTCCAAAACTTATTAATTTTTTCAACATGTTTAATTTTAAGATCCTTACACAAATAATTTACAAGATTTAATAAATGTATACCTGGATCAATTATAACACCTCCGCCGGCTTTATTTTTTTTCAGCTGCCAAGTGTTTTCAATTCCTGGTTCATGACCATGTCCCATGAACAAATGTAAAGATAAAAGATTTCCGTATCTAGACAGCTTTATGTAATTAATCATCTTTTGAATTGCAGGAAAAAATCTATAATTTAAACCAATAAAAACCTTATGTATTTTGGGATTAATGTTTTTATCTATATATTGAGCCTCTTCAAAATTAAGACCATAAGGTTTTTCAATTAAAATTTTAATTTTTTTTTTTATTTTCAAAGAAAGTACTTTAAGAATAGCATTTTTAATTAAGTAATGAGGTAGTGAAATTATACAAAAACCAATTTTATATTTTGTAAATTTTTTTTCATCAATTCGTATATCGGAAAACAATTTTTTTCCTTTATAAATAATAAATTCAATATTAGGGTCATAGAAACCTACAAGATTATATTTTTTGTTAATTTTTTGCATAGCATTGTGTCTTTCTAAGCCCATGTATCCCATGCCTATTATGTAGTAATTCATTCTACTCGCCTTAATTTTAAATAATTAATGTTTTTAATTGTTTTTACCTTATTCAAATCGTCTCTTACGTGAACTAATTTACCATCTAGATATTTAATATTATTTTCTAAACAATAACTTAAAAATTTATAAACAGTATTCAAGGAAGATCTCTTTCCTACTTTAGCAACTTTTAAAACTTTTTTTAACATTCTTGTTTTTACAGCTCCAGGTGCAACAGCGAGAATAGTTAATTTATTTTTTTTATAAATATTACTGAAATTTTCTACAAATCTTACTATAGAGGTTTTTGTTGATGAATAAATCGGGAATTTAGGAAATGAATTTGCAGCACCTCCACCTGAGAAAAAGAAAATTTTTACTTCAATATTTTTTAGAATTAATGGAATGATTTGATTTATAATTTGAATTTGTGAAAAAAAATTTACATTGTATAATTTCTTCCAAGTTTTAATTGAAGCTGTCTTTTTTTCAATTGGATCAATCATCCCAGCACAAAGAATTAAATTTATTTTTTCATAATTTTTGATTTTTTTTAATATATTGATTTCTTTTATTTTAATCTCTTTTTCAAAGTTAATTTGTTTAGCAAAAACTTTAGGATTATTTTTTTTTTTTATTTTCTCTAAAACCTGGTAACATTTTTTTGTTTTTGAAATTAATATCAAATCATGACTGTCTGGGATATTAAGAGCGATATATTTTCCAATTCCCGAACCAGATCCAGTAATTAAACTTATAGTTTTATTTTTTTTCACTAAATTTTTGATTTGCAATTCTTATATAATTTGGAGTATCTATCCTAATTGGGAGCTCTTTTACATAAATTTGATGTAACTTTATTTTTTTTTTTTAATGCAAAAATCTAAATAATCCTCAAATTTATCAAATTTTTTATTAGTTTTTACGAATATCTCACTTTTAAAAATTTTTAAACCCGTATGTAATTTTCCTTTACTATTTTTGTAAAAGAACATGCTTATTTTATGTTTTTTTTTAACGAATTTACTATAGTTTCTTTTTATATTGGTTAAGTTTATTTCATCAGCATTAGTATATATGTAATTACCCTTAAGTTTTTTTATGTTTTCATAAATCGCATTAAAGGTACCTTTTCTTTTTTTGTCATTGATAAATTGAATTTTAAAATATTTTCTATTCTTGTAATTATCAACAATTCTCTCTAAAAATTTTTTTTTATATGAGGTAAAAAATATTAATTCCCTTATTTCATTTGATTTAAGCCAGTCTAATAAAAAATAAACAAAAGGCTTTCCATGGATATTTATAGCTGGTTTTGGTTTATGTTTTGTGATGAAGCCTAGTCTTGTTCCTCGCCCCCCAGACATAATGAGACAAGGTGGCATAGAAAATTTACTCAATATCATCAATTTTCAAATATTCGTCTGAAAACTTGTCTACTTTTAATTTTTTTCCTAATATATTATTTATATCTGAGGCTTTAAAATCACCATGAGGTGGACCTTTACTAATAATCATACTTTCAGTTAGTATACTTCCTTTTTTTATGTCAGTTTTGGTAACCAAAGATTTGCCAAGAATTGAAACAAGAACATTTTCTGACTCATATTTTTTTTTTTCAGGTGAGCCTAAAGATTTTTCAACTTCTCTTATTGATTTTACCATTTGTTTTAATTCATCCATATCAATTGAGGCCAAATGATCTGTTCCATTCATATTTTTGTTTAAAGTAACGTGTTTTTCAATAATTTTTGCTCCTATCGCTACTGCAGCTATAGGTGCGCTAATACCAGGTTCATGACCTGAAAAACCAACTATTAGTTCGTATCTTTTTTTAAAAGTATTTATGACTTTTAAATCAATTTCCTCAAACTTACTTGGATAGCTTGAGGTGCATTGAAGTAGGGCAAGATCTTTATTTTTCTTACTAATTAATTTTACCGCATTGTCCACATCTTCAATAGTTGCTGTACCTGTGCTTAAAATGAGTGGCAGATTAGTTTCAGATATCTGATCAAGAAATTGATAATTAGTTATTTCCACACTTGGAATTTTTATAACAGGTACATTTATATCAACTAGGAACTTTAGACTTGGTAAGTCCCAAGGACTTGCAAAAAAAATTAAGCCTTTGTCTTCAGAAAATTTTTTAAGTTCTATAAAATTTTCATTCGTAAGCTCTACACGTATATCGGGATAAGACCAATTTCCATATTCTGGCTGATCTTTCTCTATGTCATTAATATCTTTACTTAAATAACCTACGGGTGAGGGATTTACTTTTTTTTTTAAAACAACATCTTCTGCAGATCTCTTTTGAAATTTTACCGCATCAACACCTGCCTTGGCACATTCTTCTATTAAAGATTTAGCAATATCAATTTGGCCATTATGATTTATACCTATCTCTGCAATTATGAATGTTGAGCTAGTTTCATCAATGTTAAAATTTGAAATTTTCATAATTAATAATTATAAAGTATATTTTGCTTTCTTAGCATCGTTATAAAACATTTTTACAGTATCTACAGAATAATCAAAAGGTTTTTTATTAAAAAGTTTAGTTTTTTTATAAATTTCAACAGGTAAAGTAATAATATCAAAATTACTTTTTTTTGCGTTAATAATATCAAAGGACATTCTTGGACTTGCCCATAATAATTTGCATTTAGTTGACTTACATTTTCTGGAAATTGTTTCGCACACTTTTGTTGCATCGATCCCAAGGTCAAAAATTCTTCCAGCAAATACAGATAAAATTGTATTGGTTTTTTTTATATAAGGCAAAATTGTCGTTATTTGCTTAACTGTGAAAATAGCTGTAATATTTAGTTTAATATTCAATTTTATAAGTTTTTTAATAGCATTTTTTGTTGATTTTCCATTTCGATAGACAATAGGAACTTTTACATAAACATTTTTACCCAAAGAATTTAATTTTTTTGCTTGTCTTATTATATTATTTTCATCATCAGCTATCACCTCTAAAGAAATATGTTTATCTCCACAAAGTTTTATAATTTTTTTAGAAAATTCAATATAATTTTTTGCATTTAGTTTTCTAAATAAAGTTGGATTAAATGTAAATCCATCTACTTTTGGTTTATACTTTTTAATTGACGCCTGATCAGCTCCATCCAAAAAAAATTTAATTTTATTTTTCAAAGTTTACTCTCTAAATTATTGCATATACAATGTAAGATTGACATGTGGGCCTCTTGTATCAAGGAGGTTTCGTTTGATTTTATGTCTATATAAATATCAGAAATTTTTTTAAGTAATCCACCACCTTTACCAATAAGTGAAATAATTATTATATTTCTTTTTTTTGCTTCTTTGGCAGCAAGCACAAGATTGTAAGAAGGCCTGTTATCCACCAAACTTCCCCCACCAGTCGAGATTAGAAATAGAATATCTCCTTTTTTTCCATTGGCTTCAACTTGTCTTTTAAAGAATGTTTCAAAACCAAAATCGTTTGACCAGGCAGTAAAAGCTGCATTATTTCCATGTAATGATAGCGCGGAAATCGGCTTTCTGTTTCTTTTTATAAATGTACAAACTAATTCACCAGTAAAATGTTCTGCATCAGCGCATGACCCTCCATTACCAGCTACCATAATTTTTTTATCATTTTTATTTGCTTTATAAATTAAATCAGAAACAAGGTTAATTTCCTTTTCATAAATACCTAAAGTTGATATTAATCTACTAGATTTTATAAAGTGTTCTGCTACTGTTTTTTTTTTACGATTCATTTTTAAAGTTATGTTGAACAATATACTTAAGAATTTCTTTTTACAAGACTTATTGCCTGTTCTTTATAATTCAAATTTAAAAAAAAAAGATCAAAAATTTTATTTTAAAAAAACTTTCAAAAGCAAATCAATAGTTACTAAACATGATTTGTATTTAGAAAAAAAAATAACAAATCTTATTAAAGTTAAATTTCCAGACCATCAAATCTTATCAGAAGAAAAAGTTCAAAAGAAGACTTCTTCAGAATATACATGGATTATTGATCCTTTAGATGGAACAAAATCTTACATACTGAATTTTAATAGTTGGTCAAATTTGATTTGTTTGACACATAATGGCAAACCAATTTGTAGCCTGGTAAATTTTCCAATATTAAACAAAAACTATTTTTTTTTTAAGGATAAAATTTTTACGATAAATAACAAAAAATTGAAAAAATTGCCTATTAAAAAAAATAATATAAAATTACGAAATTCTAAAATTGTATCAAATTCTTGGTATCTTTTAAAAAATAGAGGTGTAAAAAAATTTTTAGAAAAAAATAATTTTTTTTTCAAAATAATAAGCCTCGATGCTCTAAGCTATTTTTTACTAGTTGAAAATAAAATTGAGGTTATAATTGAAAAGGGAATTAAAAATTTCGATATAGTTCCTATATTACCGTTTCTTAAATTAAGTGGAGCTTTAGTAACTAATTTTAAAGGGCAAAAGGATCTTAAAGATGAATTTATTATATCAAAAAATAGAAAACTACATAAATTTATTATTAAGAAAATAAATGAAAAAAAAAATTAATCTCGTTCATTTCTCTGTTCACAGGAACATAATTGGTAATGCTGGAGATAAAATACATATCCCAATTTTAAGAAAAGCTTTTAATCAATTTTTAAACTTCAAAATTACATGGCATTTAAAAGAAATTTGGGAAAATACATCACAACATCAAATTAGGCAGTTTAATAAAAAAAAAGATGGCATTGTAATAGGAGGCGGGGGTATTTTTTTAAAAGATCAAAGTAATAGTTCGGTAAAAAAAAGTGGTTACCAATTAAACTTGAGCGTTAACGAAATTAAAAAAATTAAAATACCAATGATATTTTTTGGCATTGGTTATAATAGATTTAGAAATCAAAAAGATTTTAATGATAAAATTGTAAAAAATGTAAGGGAATGTCTAAAAAAAAAAATTTTTTATGGTCTCAGGAACTCTGGAAGTATTGAGAAATTATCTAAACGTATAAGTGTAAAAAAAAATAAATTCGATTATCAGCCCTGTATAACTACAATTTTAGATAAAATAGATTATTTCAAAGATATTAAAATAAAAAATTCAAAAAAAAAAATCATCGGTTTTGGATTTGCTGCTGATAGAATTAAAATGAGATTTTCCTCAATAGAGAAAGAAAAATTATTTTTAAAGACTTTAACTGATCTAATTGAATCAACTCCAAAGAATTATAAAATTCTTTTTATTTACCACAAAGATATAGACAATTATTTTTATAATCAGCTAGACAAAAAATATCAGAGAAAAATTAGCGAGGTAAATATTAACAATATGTCTATTAAGTCAATTTATAAATTTTATCATGAGCTAGATTTAGTATTTGCAATGAGAGGTCACCATCAATTAATTAGTTTAGGAACAAAAACAAATTTTTTCTCTTTTATCACACATGATAAAATTAAATTTGTATGTAAAGATAATGGATTAAAAAACTATTCCTCAGACATAAATTTAAAGAATTTTTATTCAAAAACTATAAATTTTTATAAAAACTATTTTAAACAAAATAAAAAAATAAAAAAAATTATCAAGAAAGCTTTTGATAAAAATTATAAAATTACTAAACAAAATTTTTTATTTATCGAGAATAAATTATTAAAAATAAATAAGAAATAAATAAGAAATAAATTTTATTTCATTTTAGTATATTTAAAAAAGATATAATTTAAAAAAAACCTAAAGTTTTTTTCATTGATTTCTTCAATAATTCTAGATCCTCTTTTGTATTTAAATCTACGCCAAAATTATTTAAGATGAACATAACATTTTTTTTATAATGAAAAGATTTATGATTTAAAAGATTATTAACTTTTGATGCAAAAATAGATCCATCTACTGAATATACTTTTTTTGCCTTCTGCCTTTGAGTTAAAGATATATCCTTTGCAATCAATTTATCTTTTTCTATGTACCGAAGATTATTTTGATAAACCCCTAACCATTTTATGCCAATTAAGGATTTAAATTTTGACTTTTTAAATTCAGATATTTTTTTTTTAAAAATAGACTTATCTCTCATTGGAAAAGTGGGGAGAAGCATGATTACAATATCATTTAAAGGAATTTTAAAATCATTAATACACTGAATAACTACTTTGCTGGCATGTACATTATCATTTGATAAATTTTTGCTTCTTTTGTGAATTATAATTTTTTGACTTAATGCATATGACAAAATTTTTTGATTTTCTGAAGACAAAATAATATTATTAGCACCAATTTTTTTTGCAAAATCAATTGTGTAATAAATTAGAGGTTTATTATTTATTTTTAAATAATTTTTAAACTTTATCTCTTTACTGTTGCCCCTTGCCGGTATAATCACCCACGTATTTATTTTTTTTTTCATTATAAAAGGGACATTATCAATAAATAATAATTTATATATTCTTTAAAAATTTTTTTCAGTGCATAAATCAAGCCAATTGAGCTATTAGTACTGGTCAGCTGCACGCATTACTGCGCTTCCACATCCAGCCTATCAACGT
>MDTB01227553.1_pt1 | contig 20132 bp, 20 predicted proteins | sample 811161 | NCBI WGS metagenome assembly MDTB01 (sample SAMN05326650, study PRJNA326480) | marine metagenome | isolation source: seawater | place: Mediterranean Sea | collected 2009 | reverse complement strand
TTAAGACAAAGTACCATCGGCGCTGAAGGACTTAACTTCCGAGTTCGGAATGGGATCGGGTGTGGCCCCTTCGCAATAATTACCAGGCGAGTTTTTATAGTACTTTTAATTAAAAAAGTAAATGCTCATATTATATAGATATTAAAGGGGTTATAATAAAATTTTACCTTAATAATTTAATTAATTTTTTTACACTTTTATTTTATCAAATATGTGTTAAAAATTTGTATACTGAAATGCTTGGTGGGAAATCAGTGTGAAATTCACTGGCTGTACCTGCAACCGTAAAGTCGGAGCGCCACCCAGTAGAGCCCGTTGTTGAATGAAGGCCAGGGAAAGTCTAGTTCGAGAATTTGAAAGCATCGGCAAAATTTAAAATTAAAGTTTTAAAAAACTTTAACAAAAAATGGAGCTGATATGAAAAAAATTTTATTAATAATTTTCTACTTTTTCACTATTTCACAAATTAAAGCAGAATCATTAAATGAATGTAAGTGGAAAAATAAAGAAGGTTCTCCTTGTCTTGTTATTTCTAAAACAAATAACACATCTAGTTTAAGTGAGTCAGGTGTTCAGAGTATAGTAATTACTAAAGAAGAAATAGAAAAATCAGGTTTTTCAAACATAAACGATGTTTTCAAACACGTAAGTGGACTAAATGTTTTTCAAAATGGAGGATCTGGTCAAAGCTCATCAATTTTTTTAAGAGGAGGAGAGTCTAATCATACTCTAGTACTACTTAATGGAATAGCGATTAATGACCAATCTGTAACTGATGGTATGCATGATTTTGGTCAAGATTTTCTGCAAACACTTCAGCGTATTGAGATTTATAAAGGGGCAAGTGGAGTGCACTTTGGACCCTCTGCGGTTTCAGGAGCTATAAATTTAATTACTGCTATTGATTATCAAAATAGTTATACCGCAAGTGGTTTCAATGGTCGAAATAATTCTGGACAAATAAATTTAACAAAAATTTTTGATAATGGTTTACATGTAAATTTCAATGGAGTTATGAATCAAAGCGAAGTTGATAGTTCTGTTGCTGATGGATCTGAAGATGATGGAACTTTTAATAAACAATTTAATTTAAGTACGGAAAATTTCATTAAAGACAATCTTAAAGTCAAAACTAATTTTTATGTTAGAGAAACTAGAACCTATTACGATGATATGGATAATAATGGTGAGTATGGTTATGTAATGGATAATACAATGCAGACATTTCAATTGGGATTTGGGCACCTCGGTGATCAAGTCGAAGATGATTTAGTATTTCATTGGCACGCATATGGAAAAGATATTGATGACGGAGGATTCGACGACTCCTATGACAGCCAATCTCTAGTAGCTAGAGCTGAAAGAAAATATGATAAATCTAAAAACTTATCTTTTGGTTTAGGTTCAGAATATAAATATGACTGGGGAAAATTTGAAAATAGAGGAGCTTCTTTTAACTCAAGTTCAAAAGGACATGTAAAAGATTACGCTTTTTTTGGAAATGCAGGTTTCAAGCTATCTGATAAAACAGTTTTATCTATGTATGGAAGAGCAGATGAACACAATACTGCGGGGGGGAATAAAACCTACAAATTCAATATTAATCACGATTTTAGTGATTTTTCAGTTAGAGCTTCTCACTCAACTGGTTTAAGAAATCCTACTTTGTACGAATTATTTGGATCAAATAATTTTGGTTTTAAAGGAGATATTAATCTAAAAGCAGAAACGAGTGAGAGTAATGAAATTTCGTTAACTTATAATTTTTTAGAAAATTTAATCTTTAAATCAACTGGCTATAGAACAACAGTAAGAGATCGATTAGAATTTACTTCTGATTTCACAGCCACAGAGAATAAGTTAATCGATTTAAGCCATGAAGGACTAGAAAATGAATTAATTTTTAAAGACAATAACCAAAAAATCTCATTTTTTACTAACTTTTCAAAAAGTAAAAGTGTTGCTGGTGTTGCTCAAAATAGACGACCAGATCTAAATTTAGGGTTAAAAATGTCAAAAAAATTAAATAATTATTATTTTGGACCCTTGGATTTAAATCTTTATTACAAGCACACTGGAAAATATAGAGATTTTGACGGTAGCAATATTCATGCAAAGTCTACTGATTTAATAGATACTTCAATATCAAAGAATTTATTTGGTTATAACTTTAATTTAAGTATGACAAATCTTTTAAATGAAAAATACGAAAAGCCACTTACCTATAGCGCACCAGGAAGAAAAATTAGATTTGGTTTTAGAAAATCATACTAGTTGTTAAATCTAAATATTTTTAATATAATTTAACAATGAACTATCTTAAAATAGCTATTACAATTTTTGTTGCCTTGGCTGCTAGTCGATTTATTCCCCACCCGCCAAACTTTACAAGTTTAATTGCATTAGGATTTTATGTTCCAGCTTTGTTAGGAGTTACATATATACCTATTGTAGTTATAAGCTTTGCCATAACAGATATTTTTTTTGGGTTTCATAATACGATTTTTTTTACCTGGGGAAGTATTTTGTTGATTGGATATTTATCTAAATATTTTAATGAAACTTCAATATTAAGATTTGGTGGGGTCTTATTAAGTGCTTTAATTTTTTACTTAGTATCAAATTTTGGAGTTTGGATAACAGGTGGGCATGGAGAAAACTTAAATAATCTTATTCAAACATACGCCTTGGCACTACCTTTTTTTGGTTACAGCTTAATATCTACCTTTTTTTTTAGTTTTGTAATAGAGTTTGCTTACAAATTATTTAAAATTAAAATTAAAACGCAGATATAGTTTTAAAATTTTGTAACTGTGTAATTTTTAAATTTATTCTCAGTGCATCTCATCTGATACACTTTTAGGCCTTATTGATGGAGCGCTACAGATTGGATCTTCTAATTTTTCAAAATCTTCTGCGCCTCCGTGTGGGTCTGCATCTGGTTCTGGCATATATTTTTCTAAATATTCTTGTTTGAGAATTTTGTAAATCCTATTTCCTTCTTTATCATTTTTTTCTGCTCTCTTAATCTCTTTCCACCTTGATTTAGGAAACTTTACGTACAATGAGAAACATTTCTTAATCTCTTCGATTTCGTGAGGAGGGTATTGAGGCATTTTTAACTGACTTTCAGCTGTTAAACATTTAGTAATAGTTTCGTGACTAATTAATCCCAAATCTTCACACATTTTTCTAAGCGGTGTTCCGTGGAAAGGAACAAATGCATAAATATTTGCATTATCTGCATCTATTTGTCTATTCAATTCAATAGTATCAAATGCCAATTTTTTAGTCTCTGTTGGAAATCCTGTAATATTATTAGCACTAAAAGGAATATCATATTTTTTTGGAATTTTAAGTTTTTCGATAATATCTTTATTTTTCCATCTTCTATCTAAAATTTTTCTTCTAAATTCTTCATTGCCGTGTTCAATTCCAAATGAAATTCTATGAAGACCCACAGATTTTAATTTTTTCATATTATACTCAGTAACTGTTTCTGGTCTGGTTTGTATCCAAAAAGGAAGTTTAATATCCTTATACATTTCACAAAACTCATCAAACTCTTTATTGCTCATGCCCAAAAAGGTATCTGCCCAAAAATAATTATATTGGACTTTTTCTACTTCTTTAAAATATTTTAATTCTTTATAAACAAGGTCCATTCTTTTTTTTCTGTAAAAATTAGCACCAACTCCTTTATATAACCGCATTTGATCTGGTGAGTTACAAAACCTGCATGTAAAAGGGCAGCCCCTAATTGTTTCAACTGGAAGCATTTTATATACTTGACCAGCCATAGGTCTATAAAGCCTTTCATCCTCAAATAAACTTATATCAATTACAGAGTTATTGTTTATATCAACTGGTTTTGTAATAGGATTTTTAGCAATAATTATTCCATCTTTTTTTACCCAACAATTTGTTATCGTGGAGAAATCATAATCATTATTTTCAATTTTTTTACATAAATCTTTAAGGGCGTTCTCTCCCTCACCAACACAAACTAAATCAATTAACTCATGTTTTATACATAGATCAGGTGCAAACGTAGCAAATACACCTCCAGCTATAACTGGTATATTGTTTTTAATTTTATAATCTTTTACTTCTTGGATTATGTTTATCCCTAATTCCCACATATCTTCTGTTGATGATATAGCAAATAAATCAGGTTTAAATTTTTCCACTTGATTTTTAAGGTCAACCCTCCAATCCGTTTTTTTAATTAAAACGTTTTTATTCATCTTAAAAGGAACAACATTTAATCTTTCTACTTTACTTCCATCGGAGTCAATTCCATGATCAGTTTGATAATATGTGGTATCAAATATTTCTACTTGGTGACCATCTTTTTTAAGCATTGTAGAAAACATTGCTATTGCAGGTGGAATCATATTCATACCGTAAGTATTTGGATATATAAAAAGTATTTTCATATGTTTAACCGAATAAAATTAAATTTCTTAAAATTAAACATATGTATATTATTTACCGAGAGCAAAGTAAATCTGAAAAGTGACTATTTTTGGTGGACCGTGTAGGTAACGCTCCTACTACCTCTCGCATGTCAAGCGAGCACTCTACTTTTGAGCTAACGGTCCTCAATTTTTTTAGCTATTTCTAAAGATATTACCTCAGAATTTTTTTCTTTTACTCTAAAATCATACTTTTTAGGTTCTATAAACATTTGATTAGTATCCTCAAATCTTCCAAGTTTAATGGTGTCCATCCAAATAACAAAATCTGCGTTAAATTCAGCCCTAGTTTTTGGAGTAGGACAAATAAAATCTACAACAACATGTTTTTTTTTTTCTAAAGCATCATCTGCAAGCTTTTTCATTCTTAAAGCCTGCCTTTTTCTTCCTTCTTCGCTAAAATCCCAGTCATTAAACCTTTTTCTTACCTCATCAGCATTTATCCATACTGCTCCAATAATTTTATGCAGTATGTTGGCCAAGTATGTTTTTCCAGCTCCAGGTAAACCCATTATAAGAATTTTTTTATACTTTTTCATAAAATTAATTCCTTCAATTTTAAAATTATCAACTTAAATTTAAGTTTTAAACCATTATATTTAAGAAGAAGAAGGTAATAATTATTTTGAATTTCTTTTTCATTATTTTTGATCCAATTATTATATTCTCTCACATACAAATTCATATTTTTATTTGTAAAATTAGCATTATGATGTCTATAGGTTAGAAGAGGTTCTTGTATGGCGTAAAATTCATTTTTAAAGCTCAGTCTCATGAAAAAATCAAAATCACCGATAATTTGGTATTCTGAGTTAAATTTTTGTTTTTCAAAAACTTCTCTTTTCAAAAAAATAGCATTTATTCCAATTAAATATTTTTTAAATAAACTCTTGGTAATAATGCCTGAAGGTAATTCCTTTTTTTCATTTAGATATATTTTATTCTTTATTTCATTCTTAATAAAATATTTTGAATAAACAATATTGCAATTACATTTAATAATTTGATCAAGACATTTTTGCAAAAATTTTTTGCTCCAAAAATCATCAGTATCTAAAAAACATATAAAATCTCCAGTGCATTTTTCCAAAGCTAGATTTCTGGCCTTGTATAACTTTTCAAACTTATTAGAAGAAAAATATTTAATTCTATTATCATTAATATTTTTAACAATATTCGGGCTAGAATCTGAGGACATGTTATCCCAGAATATCAGTTCCCAATTTTTATAGCTTTGATTTATTATGCTATTTAAACTTTCATACAGGTGCTTTTCTCCATTATGGCAGTTCATAATAATACTTATTAAAAAATTATTTTTTCTGTTTTCTTGCATAACTTATAATTGTAGCTTTGAGTCCTTTGTTAAATTTAACTTTCGGTTTCCAACCCAAAATTTTATTTGCTTTTTTTATATTTGCATAAAATATTTTACTTTCATCTTTTCTCATTTTTATTTTCCCAAACAAAGGGTAACCTTTTTTAACTATTTTTTTTATTTTATTGATAATATTTTTAACTTTAATTGGCTCCCCAGCTCCTACATTAATAATTTGGCCTAAAGCTCTTTTGTTATTTAAAGATAAAAAAATTGCTTTTATTAAGTCATCTATATAAACAAAATCTCTGTATTGTTTACCAGACGAACAATCAAAAATCTTATTGTTTAAGCAAGAATTTATTGTGATTGGTATTAATCTATTTTCTGCCTGACTTGGTCCATATGTTTGAAAAAGTCTAAATATAATTGCAGGAAATTTATGTTTCTTGTACATTTTGAGCAAAAACTTTGAAGCTAAAAGTTTTGATTTACCGTAAATAGTTTGGGGATTACACAATGAATTTTCTGTTATAGGTGATTTATTTAATCCGTATTCAGAACTACTTCCCATTTGAAGAAACGATTTTAATTTTTTTTTTAAAAGAATTTCTACCAAATTTTTACAGCCCATATAATGTGATGCATATGTTTTTTGCGAATTAGAGTGATCTACGTATCCTGCAAGGTTAACTGCATAATCAAAATTTTTATTTTTAAGTTTTTTTATTAATTGTTTTTTATTTTGAATATTAACTTTAATATAATTTACGCCACTAATTCTTTTTGTTTTATTCTTCCATGATGATGAAATACAAGTAACTAGCCATTTTTTCTTTTTACAGTTTTTCGTAAGATGTTGGCCTATAAAACCTGTTCCACCTATTATTAAAATTTTTTTTTTATTCAAATTTAGTTTTTCTTTCTAATACTTTTTCCAAAAAATCTTTATCTCTTTTTGTGTCCATACATTGCCAAAAGCCTGGGTGCTTAAAAGCCGCTAATTGATTTTTTTTACATATGTTTTCTAATGGTTCTCTCTCTAAATAAGTTTGATCATTTTTTATAAATTTTAAAAATTCTGGCTCCATTACGAAAAATCCGCCATTAATCCAACTTTCATCTAATTTGGATTTCTCTTTAAAATATAAAACTTTACCGTTTTTTATTTTAAGTGCTCCAAATCTTGCTGGCGGTCTTACAGCTGTCAGCGTTACTAATTTTTTTGTTTTTATATGATATTTTACTAATTTATTGAGATTTACGTTTGAAATACCATCACCGTAAGTCATTAAAAACGTTTCATCTTTTAAATATTTTTTTAATCTTTTTAGTCTTCCACCAGTCATGGTGTTTTTGCCGGTATTGATTATTTTTATTTTAGAATTTTTATTTTTCTCAAAATAATTCTTTATTACGTAGCTTTTGTAGCCTGCTGCTATAAAAAATTCCTCAAATCCAAATTTTTTGTAATGATCTATAATATGACAAATGATAGGTTTTTTTTTAATTTTAATCATAGGCTTTGGTATTGTCTTGGTGTATTCAGATATTCTTGTACCTAGACCGCCTGCTAAAATAACTACTTTCATTTTTTTTTCTCCAAATAAAAATCTATTTGATTTTCGGTATATTTTTGCATGTCAACTTTTTCTTTTTTAGATACGGTTTTATACCAATCTACTGTCATTTTTATAGTTTGATTAAAAGAGAGTTTAGGTCTCCAATTTAATTCTTTTAAAGCTTTTTTAATTTCTAAAGATAATAAGTTTGATTCATATATTTCATTATTTTTTATTAATTTGATTTTTTTTTTAATATCCCACTCATCCAAAAACCTTTGGACTAATAGTTTAACTGGTTTGCAATTTTTTTTTTCTGGCCCAAAATTCCAACTTGGGTAAATATTAGATTTCAATTTTTTATTTAAGACCTTTTCGCCCAAGAGTAAATATCCAGATAAAGGTTCCAGAACATGCTGCCATGGCCTCGTAGAATTTGGATTTCTTATTTGAATTGTTTTTTTTTTTAAAATAGATTTTACTAAATCAGGAACAAGCCTAAAATATTTTGCGTCACCACCGCCAATAACATTTCCTGCTCTTGCGCTTACCATATTCAAATAATTTAATTTGCTATTGTATGAATTTAAATAAGATGTAAAAATTAATTCTGCGCAGGCTTTTGATGAAGAATAGTTATCTAACCCTCCTAAAGTAGAGTGTTCATTATATGGTTTCCGCTGATTTAAATTCAAATAACACTTGTCTGAAGTAATATATACTAAACCTTTAACTTTATTTTTTTTAAAACTTTCTAGAATATTAGCGCTACCTAAAATATTTGTATTAAAAGTTTCAAGAGGAAAATTGTAACTATTAGAAACAATCGATTGTGCCGCAAGATGAAAAATTAAGTCAGGTCTGACCTCTCTTATAATTTTATCAACTTTTTTAAAATTTCTAATATCAATTATTCTTTGCTCAATTCTTCTATTTAGCTTTAATTGATCAAACAAATAAAAGTTTTTTTCTGGTTTAAGTCCTATTCCTGTTACATTGGCACCCAACAAATCAAGCCAAAAACAAAGCCAGGAACCTTTAAAACCAGTAGATCCTGTTACAACTATTTTTAAATTTTTGTAATTTTTTAAATATTTTGTCATTTTTTATTAATTAAATTTAAATCTCCATTTTTTATTTCATAAATTTTATTACAACTTTTTAATGATGATGATCTGTGTGATATAATTATTAATGTTTTATCTTTAATATAGTTGCAAATGTTTTCTAGAACCTTGTTTTCAGTATTAAGGTCTAACGCGTTTGTTGCTTCATCTAAAATTAAAATTTCAAATTTTGAGTACAATGCTCTTGCTATACCTATTCTTTGTTTTTGCCCACCAGATAATTTGTCACCGAATTCCCCAACATTTGACTTTAGTTTTTCACTGTCATTTTTTAAAAAATCATTTAATTCAACTACGTCAATTATATCTTTTAATCTTTGATTATCGAATAATAATTCTTTTTCACCAAAAGTTATATTTTTTTCAATTGTATCATCAATTAAAAAAGTTTTTTGAGGTACATATCCTACATGTTTAAACCAGCTTTTATTATTTAAATTAATAATTTCATTATTTAAAAAAATTTTGCCATTTGTTGGCTCTGCTAAACCTGAAATTAAATCCACTAAAGTTGATTTTCCTGAACCTGAATTTCCTGAAATTGCAATCTTGTCACCTTGTTTTATAGTTATATCTATTTTTTTAAGAACTAATAAATTAGAGTTTTCATATTTAAAGTCTACTTGGTCAAATCTTAAATTTTCAAAATTATTAATGCTTGTTTCTTTTTTAACTTTTATTTTTTCTTTTTCTTGAGTTAGTATCTTTTTAATTTCAGCAGAAAGTAAGATTAAGGCAGGTCTTCCATATCTTAAGCTATTGATAGATTGTATAATTTTTGATGCTGAAGGTAATAATTTAATAGCAGCAGCTCCAAATAAACCTAAAACTGGTAAAAAATCTGCTACTGCAACACCAGACATAATTGCATACACAGTTATTAGAACAAAAGTCAGCACTCCTACAAATTCTATTATATGCCGAGGTATACCAATCCAAAATTGTTGCTCTGCTTTCGCCTTTACGCTTTCTTTATTGTGTTTGTCAAATATTTTTAAAAATTCATTTTCATTACCTGATATTTTAATCTCTTTAATTCCATCAAAACTTTGTTTAAGATGACGAATTCTTAAAGCATCCTCATTCTGCCTGAGTGCACCTAACGAGAAAATTTTATTTTTATTTAATTTTGAATAAAAAATTACAACTAAAAAAACAAATAAAATAATTAATATTGTTTCAAAAGAAACAATATAAATTAATAAGCTGGAAATAAATAAAACAATCATTATTTCAACTAATAATGTTAAAAAAGAATTAATAATATTAACTCTAAATATTTTTATTTCATCTACAATGTTTCTTAAAAGTTCTGAAGAATTTTTATTTAAATGAAAGTTATAATTTTGATTGAAATAATATTTTAGAAGTTTTTTGCCAACTAATGACTCCACTTCATACGCAAATTTATTTTGTATCCATACTAAGTAAATAAAAAAAATAGTTTTAAAAAAAAATACTGTTAAAATTAATAATAGAAATAACAGTATTAACTTATCATAACTTAAAGCTAATAATGATAATTTTATATCTTCAATTATTTGAATACTGTTTCCACTTAATTTCAAAACATCACTTCCCTCCAAAATTATTTTGAATAAGGGAAATATCAATCCAACACTCAATGTTTCTAGAATTGTTCCAAAAATAGTTAATATAAAAAGAAAAAAAAGTTTTTTATTCAAACCTTCTAAATTTTTGAGTATTAAATCTAAATCTTTAAACATAATTTAATAAAACTTTTTCGTCAGATAATTTTTTTATTTTTTCGTAATTTTCTTTACATTTTATATCTATAATTTTATCTATTTCTGGAGAAAAAATTATTGATGTATTGGTAAATCTTACTGTATTTTTACTTAGCTTTTTTTTAATATGGCTTATATCAAGCTGCTCAACAGCACTTTGAATTTGGTCTTTAGTAAATTCAAAATTGTAAAACCTATTTAAAAAATTTAAATAAGTTTTTTTATCTTTCTTAACCTGGTCTAAATCAAAAATAAAAGGTTCATTTAAATAGTTATATTTTTTTGCTTTTATTTTTACTTTATGCCATGAAATAAAATAATTATTATAATGGGAAATTATGTTATGTTTTTTATCTAGCTCTAAAAATTTGTCATAGCTTAATTGATTGTCAAAATTAATTTTTAAATCTCTTAAAATTTTGATTGCATAACTCTTAATTCCTTCTTTAGGTTCTCTTATTAATACAATTGTTTTGCAATATTTTTTTCGAAGAGGAACTATTTTATTGTATGGCATGTGTGAATGCCATAATATTTTTTTATTGTTATTAAGAAATATACTTCTTTCATCAAATGGGTAGTCTAAATTATCAAAAGTCTTGTAACCGTTATCAATAGCTGAAAAGCTTTTTCCATAGCCTCTTTGAATAGAATAGCAAATATTCAACATTGCAATCGTTAAATGCGTTCCTGATCTAGGTAACGTAACTAATAAGTTGTCATTTTTTTTTAAACTTAAAAAAAAATTTAAAAAATTAAAAAATGTATAAAATATTTTTTTAATTAAATTCATAAGATAAATAAATGTTCAATTATTGAACACATTATCGTTCAAGTTATGAACTGTCAATTAAAGTGGTTCAATTATTTTACTTTCAATATTTTCTGTAACCATTTTTCGTGATAATTAGCAGAAGTATTGATATATTTTTGACAAAATTTTTTTCTATTTTCCTCAACGATTTTACTGTTCCACCATTTCTTAACATTAAATTGACTAGACCTGATGTATTTTAATAGTTTAGATTCATTATAAAAGAAAATTTTTGAACCAATTAATTTTTTAAGATCTCTTCTAAATTCGATTTTATGTTTAAGAAATTTTTTATCACAAAAAATGAAAGTAGGCGTTTTTATAGACAATGTTTGTAGTGCGGTCGTATTAAGATGATTGTGAATAGTAAACTCAGATGCTCTAGCTAAATCTAATAATTTAAATTCATCTTTTACAATAATTATATTTCGATTAATATTATAATTTTTTAATTCTCTCCATGAATTTTTAAAAGGCGGTAATTTAACGACAACTTTATATTCTCTGCTTAGTTTATTTAAAAACTTTACAGAGGGATTTAACGATTTTGTAACATAATAATCAGCATTTTTTAGATGACTTAAATAACTTCTGTTCAATGACCAAGGGACAAATAATACAAATTTTCCTATTTCTTTTTTTATTCCATTAATTATTGATTGGTTTGTTGTCTCTAATTTTTGCGGTAATTTAATAATTTTTTTTCCTTGCCACCCCCAAGATATAAAATAATCAGATGCTTCTCTCTCAAAGTTTTCTAAAAATAAATCTTTATCAATGCCGTACCCCCCACCATGCTGCAAAGAAATAAGTAGAGTATTATAATAATTTTTCATGTAGAAGCTTTTAAAATTTAAATTTTTTGGATCACTTAAGTTCTTAGTAATTAAAATATCTTTTTTACTTTTATTTTGCTCTGTATCCTTTTTAAAATTTTCAACTATTAACTTTTTATAGTCTGAGGGTAAATATTTTTCTAAATAAGTTAAGATAAAATTATACAAATTTTTTTTTTTATTAATTTTCCAGAAAAATTTAATAAAATTTTTATTTTTAAAATACTCCTCTTCATTTATTATTTTATTTTTTTTCTCAACAGTGAATAGGTAAGAAAATTTAAATTTTGATTTTAAAATCAACTTAATTGTTTCAATAGTACTTAAACAGTTATTATGTAAATAAATTGTTTTCTGGTAGATAATTTTAGATATTAATATTGATATTATCGATAATAGTTTTCTGCTACATTTATATAAGTTTTCAGTGGTTTCATTTTTTTTTTTTGTTTCATAGTTTGGAGAAATATACTTTGATGAATTAAGGTTGTTTAATTTAATAATTCTGAAATTAAGATATCTTCCTATTTCATTTATAAAGTAATTAATAAACCTATCTGTGGCCTCAGGAAGAAAATACTTATCGTTAGTTAAAAAATTTCCTTTCTTTTGAACCAAAGCTGCTTTTGGGTATTTGTTTTTAATTTTTTTTAAAAGATTGAAAAAGTAAATACAATTAGAGATATAAGAAAATAGCCATCTCCCAATAAAGATATTTATAAATTTTTTATTTTTACTATATAAATTTTTTTTAAATTTTTTACTTATTATATTCAATATTCTTGTATGAATTTTAAAACTTTTATTTATCTGAATTTGATAATTATTTTCTCTAAAAACAACAAAATTGATAATTGAATATCCTTCTTTTTTTATTTCTTTTAAAGAAATGTCATCATAAAAATTTTTAACGAAAACGATATTTTTTTTATTTTTTTTAAATTTATCTTTTAAAAAGAACATACTTAAATTAAAAATTTATTAGATTATTATAATTTTCTTGACTAACATTATTTTTCAAAATTTTTTTTATTTTTTCAAATTCTGAATAATACAGATCAACCTTGCCTCTAAAAATATCATATAATTTAACTTTAATTTCATCCTCTGGAGTGCTTCTGATTATCTCATGCTTATTTGCTAAATAATCTAGAGAATTTTCACATTGTTTTAGTTCGCTAAGTAAATTTAGTACAATATTACCATACATGACAGCGTCTTGTATTACAGTAGAGTGCATAGAAATTACACAATAAGAATTTTTTAAATCTTCTGCCAGTTTGCCATTGGTAATTTTCCAATTCTTAAAAAGATTTTTATATTTTTTTTGTTTTATATAATTTTCAATTTTATCTAATGGATGTGGCCTAATAAAAACTTTTAATTCTAAATCAGTATCGATAAAATTTTTTAATTTTTCTATTTTATCTAAAATTTCAACATTGCTATCTTTATAAGCAGATAAAATAATTAACAAATTTTTTGAAAAAATTTTTTTTCGAGTTACCTGATTAAGAGCATTTTCTCTTTGCAATTCGGATGTAACTATTAATCGATTTTTAGGTGCTCCTTGTTTAATTAATATTTCTTTAGTAAGTATGTTTGGACAACCTACAAAATCTGGTTTTTTTTTACTATTCCATTCATCTTTGTGGGAATGATATGGCATAAATTCAGATGAATGTAAGCTGTAATAATATCCAATAGAAACAGTTTTTGTATTAACTTTTTGAAGTGTATTTCTCATTACATGTTCAAATACTTGATTTTGATAAAGATCATAAAAAATTATCTTAGAAAGATTTTTGCTCCACTTTAGAAAAGCTGGTTCGTATCTAAAAAAAATTGCTGATTTATGCTTAGATAAATTTATTACTTTTTCATACGAAATTAGAGCTTTTAAATTTAGATTTGGATAAGCAATTTCATCATTAATCATATAATTTGATTTGATTGATAAAAAAATACAATTTACATAATCCTTGAAATCTAACCAATCCTCTGGCACAAAAGCCTTTTGAATCCTTAAATTTTTATATAAGTTAAATTTTTTTTTTACATTTTTGTAGAACCAAGGGATTATAACTGTTTTTTTTCTTTTTTTTTCCTTCAACCATTGTGGAAAATTTCCATAATATCTTGATTGTGTAATTTTATTGTTGAAATTTGATGAACTAATAAGATCATGAAAAATATAACACTCACCATCAGGAGCTATATCATCTTTATTTTTTGTGATAAGTGCAAAGAAATAATGTTGTAAAAAAAATTTAATAATTTTTAAATAATTTATCAAAGCTTTAGAATAATAAATTAATTTTTCAATAGAAATCATTAAAGAAAAGTTAGTTTTTCTTACTAAGTTTTCATCTGTATTTATATTTTCTTTTAATATTTTCATTAAATGAAAATTTTCCGCTACAATCAAAATCTTATTAAATTTTTTATTTTTTTCTATTAATTTAAGTATTGCTGTTAATTGGCAAATTAGAGTGTAAAAATTTGAGTCTAAGTTTTCTTTTTCAGCAATATCATTCATCCACCACAACAATGAATCTTTATAAAATAGTCTTTGATTGTTAGTCCAATTCAAAAAGTTTTTTCTTTCCTTAAGAGCAGTTATTGAAAATTCTTGTTTTATAGATATTCTATTATAACTGTCTTTCTTTAGACAATTTTTTAATTTTTGATATGAGGTTCCAAAATATATCCACTTAACATCTTGTTTTTTAAAGAAAGATTGATGTACTATTTTTATCTTCATTAATTTTATATTTCTTTATCTTCCTAATAAAATTTAAAAATCAAATTAATTGTAAATAATTATTTTTGACAAAATTAATACTATTCACAATAGCAACCTCATTTGTTTTTTTCATTTCAATTGAAATGAATTTTTTATAATTCATTTTTTTTAAACTTTTAGCGACGTATCTATGATTATTTTTGCTTTTTCCTATTTCTGTGAGACCAAATTCACTTATATGTAAATGCTGAATTCTATCATGATATTTATTAAAGATGCTCTCTAAATCCTCATTATTTTCAAATATGGTCTTTGTATCTAAGTGCAACTTTAAATAGTCATGATTGATTTGATTTATAATATCTCCAGCTTCTGATGAAGAAGTTATAAAATCCGACATTGATTTTGATAACGGTTCTAAACAAAAAAAAATATCATCCTTTTTGCATTTTTCTGAAATCAAATAAAAATCCTCAAGGATTTGATCTACACAAGATTTATAAGGTTTGCCATGTAAAGCTCTATTCGCTGGTGAACCTAAAATAATTTGTGAGCCGCCCAACTCTTGGCAAAGTTCCGATAATTTTTCCAGATATACTATAGTCTCTAATCTTTTTTCTTTATCTTTGAAAAATTTTAAATCTGGTCTGTTAAATAACAGAGAGTGAAAACCTACTAATTGTACTCCATTATTTTTTAACAAATCTCTAAAAGATTTTCGACTGGCTTTATTCGAATTTATAGGTTCATCCCAAATTAAACTTGGCGCAAGTTCAACAGCATCACATCCTTTTGATTTAATAAGTTTTAAGAAATCCTCAAAGTTTTCTTTTCCCCATGCTATATTTGAAATTGATATTTTCACTATTCGCCACCTAAAATATTTAAAGTTTCTCCTGTTACGTAAGAATTTAAATCTGTGGCATAAAAGAAAATATACTCTGATATTTCTTGTACATTTATCATTCTTTTAATTGGAATTAATTGAATTCTTTCTCGACCTTTAAGAATTTTTTTCATCCTTTTGTGAATTTTTGTATTAGCATGTCCTATTCTTAAGTTATTTATTAAAATATTTTTTGCAGCCCACTCTCTGTATTTGCCAGGAATAAACTCTAGAAAATGCTTGGATAAATTGTAATTATAAGAATACTCACCACCCCCATATTTCACTCCAACAGTTGAACAATTGACAATACGACCCCAATTTTTTTTTTTCATATATTCAATATTTTCTCTGATAATTAAATTTGGAATAATTGCGTTTACTTTTAAAGAAGTAATCAAACTTAGAAGATCGTAATTTGCATAACTTTTGTTATCAATGAATCCAATTAAATTTATTATGATATCATATTTATTTTTTTTAAAAATTTTAAGTTCCCTTTTAATATTTTTTTCATTAATTTTTAAAAAGTTAGATCTAATGATTTTTAAATTAGTAAATTTTTTTTTTAAATGTGATAAATCTTTTTTATTATTTGAAAAATGAGAGAAAACATAAAAATTATTTTTCAGAAATTTTTTGACTAGTTCAATACCAATATCTGAACTGCCGCCTAAAATTAAAACTTTTTTCATAAATTTGTTATACCAATACGCAATTTTTACATGGATAAATTTTACTTCTATTGTTGTTTATATGCTTGTCACGATAGTCATTATATTTTTGTGAGTTCCATGCATCTCTTAAACTGGTATCTTTAAAATTTGATGCTGATAAAATTGATTTGTAGTCTGTGTCACAAGGATTAATTTTTCCATCCCACCAAACAAACATTCTTCTCCACAAATCAGAACAAGGTAATTTTATTTTACTTTCTTCTTTATCGTAAACATTTTCCCAAGGATTGTAATTTACAAAAGCTACTTGATCCACTAATTGCCCCCACAAATTATGCATATCCTCGATTTTTTGGTTTTCACCTACTTTAACTCCAGAAACTCTAGAAATTATTTTACTACCTTTATATTTTTTTTCTTTAATTTTATTAAACATCTCAATGTTTTTTAAAACTTTTTCTAACTTTCCATTAACTCTCAATTTAGCATATAGTTCAGGGTCAGCTGCGTCAGCAGAAAAAACAATTGTTGTTACACCGCCTGACAAAATTGCATGAATTTTTTTTTCATCTAAAAGCGATGCATTAGTATTAATTTTTAAACTCAAAAATTTTCCTCTTGTGTACTCTAACATTTTAGGTATTTCTTTATTAACAAAAGGCTCTCCCCTTGAAGCTATTGAAATAAATTGAATATTGTTCTCTGCTTGGTCAATTATTTCTTTAAAAAGCTCTAGTGGCATCACACCCATGTGCCCATTTTTTTTATTTGTAAACGTCTCGTCTGTTTCAAAACAAAATACGCATCTATAGTTACATATTGAGCTTGGTTCAATTTGTAGAAAGGGAGGGTAATCGTCTTTTTCAAAATTTTTAGGGAAAACCTCATATCTATACCTATGAAATAAATATTTTAGAATATCTTTTTCATTTATTTGATTAATTTCGTTAAACACGTGATTACTTAATACGAATTTTTCTTTTGTTTTTTGTTTAAACAAATCTTTTTTGACTCTTTCTAGAATGCTTTTTTGATAATCACTCAAATCATTATTATTTTCATAATTTAGGTTAGATTGAATTTTTAATATCAAATCTTCTTTATTAATTTTTTTTTTGAACTGAATTTCATTAAACGAATTGTATTTTTTATATTCTTTATTAGTCATTTTTTTTTAATCTATACTTAAGTAATGGCATTTGCCATTCATAATCAATATCAAAGCCTGCCCAAGATTTGATTGGGGCAATCTTTTTTCCCATCCATTTTTGTGGTAAAAGACCATCTTTTAGTTTTTCAAGACATTTTGGTCTCACAACTGATACTGACATATCAGCAAAATAAACATCCCCTTGCGAGTCTCTATCACAATTAAGTTTTTTTGGATCACCAAAATATTCAAAATTAACAAATGGTTTTAAACATCCACTCTTGTCTAGTTTTCTTGCTCTTAACGGGCTCCACATATTATAGACTGATGTCGATACTGCTGAATCAAATTTTTGATTTTTATCTAAAATTTTAATGCCTTTTTCAATCATTTCAGTTGTGACAAGCGGTGCGTTAGCAAATAAAAGAATTATATATTTTATATTTTTATATTTCTTTTTAATTTCAAAATAAGCATGTTCAAAAACGTGATCGCCCAACGCCTTAGAATCACTCAAGTTTTTCGGTCTTTCAATAATATATGCCGAATATTTTTTTGATATCTTCTTAATTTCAGGGCAGTCTGTAGATACAAATATTTTATCAATTTTTTTTGATTTTTTTGCAGCTATTAAAGGGTACTCACATATTTTTTTACCATTTAAATTTTTTAAATTTTTTTTTGGAAACCCTTTACTTCCAGCTCTACCTATCATAATCGCAATTATCATTTAATTTTACCTGCTAATTCCTTAAAAAGATCGCTCACTCCATTTTCAAAATTTATTTGATCTCTAATTATAAAACTTTTTCCTTTTCTAAATTTATAGGTGTAAGGATTATTAATGTAATGGCCTATTGATTTTTTAATATTAAATTTTATTTCTTTTTTTTCTGTAAACATTTTTTGAATTATTTTTAATACAGTCTTAATAGCAAAACTTTTTTTTCCATGTATTATTAAGAATTTATTTTTATATTTTTTAGATAGAATTTTTACACAGGATTTTGCGGCATCAATAACATTGATATATTTTCTTACGGATTTTAGGTTGCCATAATATGTGATAGATTTTTTATCTATACCCGACTCTATAATTTTTCTTAGACCGTTTGATTTATCAGATCTAGTTCCGTATAACGAACCAAATCTTAATATGGTAAAATTTATTCCAAATCTTTTACCGTACTCTTCTACATATTCCTCTGCAGCTTTCTTACTTACTCTATAAAATCCCCCCTGCTCACTATTTACATAAATTGAGCTAGCAAATATTATCCTCTTAATTTTTTTTGTTTTAGCCAAATCTAAAATGTTTACTGTACCTAAGATATTATAGTTCACAGTTTTTATTGGATTATTTAGTGAAAGGTCAAGATCAGCTAACGCGGCTAGATGATAAATCACATCAACTGATTTAAGCGCAATGCTTAATTTTTTTTTTATCTAGAATATCCCCTTTAATGAATTTGTGTTTCTTTTTTATCCATTTTGATTTTTTTAAATCATAAATTATTACTTTATGGCCAGCTTTTAATAATTCATCAGCAACATGAGAACCAAGAAATCCACTTCCACCCGTTACAAGACATTTCATTATGAGCTCCTTAACAAAATTTTAAAATCATTTTTTTTAACAAAAATTGTTAAATATTTATTTTTTTTTACTAAAATATTCAAAATATGATTTTTTTTATTTTTGAAATAAAAAAAAGCTTTTAATCTTTTTTTATCTTTGCATACTATAAATATTTTTTTTCTCATCAAATATTTGAGTGTAAGCGTAATTCTTTGAAAGCCATTGTATATTTTTTTTTCAAAAAAAACTTTTTTTTTAGAAATTAATGCTTTTGAATTAAAAAAAATTGATGCTAAATGACCATCTTCGGCTAATGATAGCAAAACGAAAGATGGGTTTAAAGGAACTTTTTTTTCATATAACTTTGCACATCTCTCAAAAGATGTATTTTTTAAGATAATAGGAAAAAAATTAATATAATTTAATTTACTTATAAATTTAAATAAATTGGCATTTAAATTTGAATTTGAAATGTTTAAGCATCTTTCGTCTGTTAAAAAAATATTTATTTTTTTTTTCTTTACTTTAACTAATTCAAACAAATGTTTGTAAATTTTTTTAACAGATTTGCCACCAGTCAAAATAATGTTGTTATTATTTTTTTTTATAGATTTACTTAATTCTAGTGCAATCTTTTTTTCCCAATTAAAGTAAGAAATATCTTTTATAATCATTTCAAATTATTGTGATTAAAATTTTTTTGTTTTTTTTTATTAGACTCTAGATCTTGTTTAAGTTCCTCGTATTCATGCATTTTTCTTTTCATAAATTCAATTGTAAGCTTAGTTCTAAATGCGATACCTTTTGGTGTGAGAACATATTGCATGTACTTAACTTTATCTTTTTTTCTACTGAAGTTTTTAATTTTAAGTAATCCTTTATCTTTTAATCTCATTAAGCAATAATTAAGTTTTCCTAAACTAAAACCAGTTTCTTTTGCTAAACTTCTTTGAGATGATTTAGGTTTATTATTAATTTTTCTTAATACTGTAAGGTTGTCTTGTTCATTAATCATAAATTAGCCAAAAATACATTATTAAATTGATTATTACAAGTTGACAGTTCATTAATTGAACATTATTGTTCAATTAATGAACAATATGAAAAGAAATCATAACAAAATAATACAAAATAGCTTCGAAAATCATTTAAAAGTTTTCAATTCTTTAAATTCAGCTAAAGTTATAACTAAAATCAACAAGATTTTTTTT